>Ga0209210_1000036_pt1 | contig 187926 bp, 181 predicted proteins | sample RifGroA1_FD_183991 | JGI IMG/M metagenome (GOLD analysis project Ga0209210, IMG submission 183991) | Contaminated groundwater microbial communities from Rifle, Colorado, USA - Rifle Groundwater A1 (SPAdes) (version 2) | ecosystem: Environmental > Aquatic > Deep subsurface > Groundwater >... | reverse complement strand
TAAATGATAAATCAAATTCATCACCTCCTTTGGGTGTTTGATTTTACCCCACACAAATTCACTTTTCATACTAACTCCTGTTGAAATTGACATTATTCAATGTCGAATAAGTATCTGATCCTACACAGACTGATAGAATCAAAGGTTTAAAATTAAATAAAAGACTGATGTTTGGAACTAGGTTTTTTATTGAATTAAAAACACTTAATGCTGTTATACAACTTTTTTATCTTTCAAGAGGATTAGATTTAGGCCAAATTATTTTTTTGAGTCTGGTCTGGACTGTAACTTCTTTTATTTGTGATGTTCCATCGAGTTTTTTGGCTGATAAATTTGGCCGAAAGAAATTAATTATAGCCGGAATTTTATTGACTTCACTTTCTACATTTTTACTATTTTTTGCTGCAGGTTTTCCATATTTTGTTCTGACTTATATTATTGGTGCAGCTGGATACTCATTTTTCATGGGTGCAGACCATGCAATTTTGTATGATTCCTTGAAAGAAACAGGCGAAGAAGATGGAGCTAATAGAGTTGCTGGTAAATATTTTTCATCTGCAAGTCTACCTAAGATTATTATGCCATTTGTGGGCAGTTTTATTGCTAAAAGTTTACTGCCTTCACAGTTTTTAATAGTAATTGCAATTGATTTAATTGGTACAATAGTTTCCCTGGTTATTGCTAGCTTCATAACTGAGCCAAAAATAGAAAAGAGACAAAATCAAAAATCTAATTTATTAAGAGAAGGTTTGAAATTAATTCAATCTGATAAAATTCTATTAAAATTTGCATTAAACAAGATTATAATTTTTCAAGCAGCCTTTGTTTATTGGAGGGTTTACCAGGTGCTTCTTAAAAATGCTAACATGCCAACTGTTTATTTGGGATTAGTTTATACATTTTTCCAGGGGATATTATTTTTAATGTTTTGGAATACTGAAAAAGTACAAAATAAATTAGGCGAAATGAATTTTATTTTATATCCACAGATTTTAGGACTTGTGGCAATTATTGCTTCATTTCTAACTTCGAATTTAATTATTTTGTTTTCTGCATGCGTTTTACTATTAATTGTTGGAACTATCAGAGACCCTTTATTTTTAGCTCAAATGCAGGCTCGCATTCCATCTTTTAACAGAGCAACCGCAACCAGCACATTAAATACAATTAAAAATATTTCAGATATACCACTTCTTTTATTGGTTGGCTATCTTGCTAATATAAATATAACTTATGTTTTAGTTATTTCTGGTATACTCTTTTTAATTCCGCTTTTGTTTATGAGGATTAAGAAAGAAGAACTTGTGATATAATTTTAAAAAATATGATGCGTTTTGACCCGGAGAAAAATATTGTAAAGACCTCAATTGAGGGTGTTGTTTTAATCCAAAGACCAATATTAGGAGATAGCAGGGGTTTTCTCCATGAACCATATAATAAAGAAGAGTTAAAGGTAGCAACAGGAGTTGATTTTAGTCCTGTCCAATGGACTCATGCCTATATTAAACCAGGGGTTATAAAAGCAGTTCATAGTGAGAATTGGAATAAACTAATCTATCCTATTACTGGTATTTTATATGCTCCTATTGTTGATCTACGATCTGAAAGTGAAACATTTGGAAAAGTTGAATATATTACAATTGATAATACTAAAGAAGATTCGCCTCGTCAGGCATTATTTTTACCTAGTGGAGGTATAGGCAATTCTATTTGTACTTTAGGAACTGAGATGATGCATTATTTTTATCTAATTGATGAATATTGGGATGATACTAAGGCTAAGGGTGTAGCTTGGGATGACCCAGATTTAAACATTAAATGGCCAATTGATAATCCAATTCTTTCTGAAAGAGACAAGACAAATCCTAAATTAAGAGATTTGTTTCCTGAGAAGTTTGGAGGTTCAAAATGAAGCGTGTGTTAGTGATTGGTGCAACAGGTCTAATTGGTTCTAGGTTTGTAGAATTGGCTAAGAATATATTCGAAATTATTCCTGTTGATGAAAAAGTATTGGATATTACAAATCAGCAAGCAGTTGAAGAATATTTTTCTACAACTCAATTGGATGCTGTTGTTAACTTTGCAGCTTTTACCAACGTTGATGCTGCTGAAAAAGAAAGAAATGACACAAAGGGCTTATGTTACAAGTTAAATGTAACTGGTGTTGAAAACCTTGCTTATGCTTCTAAGAAATATAATAAATTCTTAGTTCAAATTTCAACAGACTTTGTTTTTTCGGGAACTACTGATAATCCAGGACCATACGACGAACTATCACCTGTCCCCTACGAACTATTACCTAGTATGGGTTGGTATGGTTGGACTAAAAAAGAAGCAGAAGTGAAAATTGAAAATGCGAGAGCAAAAAGTGCAATAGTTAGAATCGTGTACCCATTTTCTTTTGGGAAATATGACTTGAAATTAGATTATGCAAAAAATTTCTTAAAACTATATGACGATGGAAAACTTTTCCCAATTTTTACAGATCAAACAATAACTCTACTTTATATAGAAGACTTAATTAATCCACTTTCCAAAATTTTGGAAGAGGAGTTGCAAGGCATTTTTCATATTGTATCAAGTGATATAGCGACCCCATTTGATTTTGTTGAATATTTGCTTTCTAAAGCAAGAAATGTAGAGGGTGTTGTTAAAAAAGGATCAATGGAAGAATTTCTAAAAACACCAGGTAGAACACCTAGACCAAGACTTGGGGGATTAAAAACAGAAATTACCCAACAAAAACTGGAAATGAAATTTAGGACTTGGAGAGAAATGGTTGATGAGTTTGCTTCAAAATTATGAAAACGAAAGTCTCTATTATAATTTTAACAACTAACGCTCTTGCTATGACCAAAGAACAACTTCTAGATGTGGCAAAATTAGACACGGGGGATTTTGATTGTGAATGCTTAGTAGTTGATAATGCTTCAAATGACGGAACAGAAAAAGAAATAAAAAATTATAACTTGCCCAACATGAAATATAAATTCATGCAGAGTGGTGCAAACTTAGGTTTTGCTGGTGGAAATAATGTTGGAATTAAAGATTGTTTGAGGAGAAACTTTGACTACATTATTTTAATGAACAATGATTTGATATTACAAAAGGATATAGTGGTGAAACTTGTTAAATTCATGCAAAAGAATATAAATGTTGGTCTTGCATCGCCAAAGATGTATTTTGCAAAGGGGTATGAATTTCACAAAGACAGATATAAAGAATCCGAAACGGGTAAAGTTCTGTGGTATGCAGGCGGAATTGTTGATAAACAGAATGTTTATACAACTCATCGAGGTGTTGACGAGATAGATCATGGTCAATACGACAAGATTGAGGAAACTGATGTTGCAAATGGAGCATGTATGATTACAAGAAAAGAAGTTTTTAAGAAAATTGGTCTTCTTGACGATTCATTCTTTTTGTATTGGGAGGATGCCGACTTTTCTGAAAAAGTGAAACGTGCAGGATTTAAAGTTATATATTATCCCAAGACTTGGATGTGGCATAAGGTATCTGCAAGTACGGGAGGATCAGGAAGTCCTACAAATGATTATTTTTTAATTAGAAATAGATTTTACTTCGCATTAAGATACATGTTACCAAGAACAAAATTTGCCGTTATTCGCGATACTATAAAGCAGATATTTACAGGTCGAAAATGGCAAAAGTGGGGTGCAATTGATGCTCTATTAGGTAGAAAATATATGGGTCAGTGGAAATACAGATAAATTACCTCAAATACTTATTAATGCTTTTAAATATATTTTTGTAATATTTATTCTTCCCAAAAGTGTGTAGATTAATATTCTTAAAATTGTTCCAAGTTTGAGTAATAATTTCAAAATTGGAAGTTGCCATTTTGGCATATGTATTTTGTAAAAAAGTTTAAGGTTTTGCATTTCCATTATGGTTGCTTTTTCACTTCCGTTTGTGGCCATGCCGTAATGAAGAGTTTTCCATTTCGGTAAATACCAAGCCTCCCAACCCTTTTTTGTAAATCTATAAGCTAGTTCAACTTCTTCGACATAGAGGAAAAATTTCTCATCAAAAATCCCCGCTTGATCCATTGCTTCTTTTCTCATGAAGAAAAATGCACCTGTCACCCAGTCCTGTTTGTGGTTTTTTTTGTAATAATTCTCATTTGTATAGAAAGAAAATGGGTGCATAGGGTGGTATGGTTTAATCAGATTATCCAAAAATGGAATATCATCGATAAAAGTCATCCAAGCAATTATTTTTAGTAGTGTGGGAAAATATCCACCAGATCCTTGAAAATTTTTGAGATCTGGATTAACCAAACCACAGCTTGATAACCCTACTTTTGGATGATTATCCATCCAAGAAATCATTTCTTTAAAAATATTTTTATCGATTATTTTTGTATCATCATTTAAAAGTAAAACATATCTGCCTTTAGCAATTCTCATTCCCATGTTATTATTTTCCCCGAACCCGCCATTTACTTCACGCCTAATAATCTTGACTTCTGGAAACTTTTGTTTAATCTTTGTTCCAATTTTGTCAGGCGAAGCGTTATCAACAATTATTATCTCATTGGGAATGTTTTTTAGAGCTTGATAACATGTTATTAAACAATCACCCAAGTAATTAAGTTTGGATGAAACAATTACAATTGATAGTTCTAAATTATTTTTTTGCATAGAAATTTAATAGCTTTTGCCACTTTTGACCTGACCAAAGAATGGCATTAATTACATAATGATTAATAAAACCATGATAGATTTTACTTGAAGGAATTAGCCTTTTCCATCTTTCTGCTTCGTTTGCCATTTTCTTAAAAGTTGCCCCATGATAATGAGTAATTACTGATTCTGGTAGGTAATATACTTTTAATCCTTGTTTCCAGCATTGTCTACAATAATCAATGTCTTCAAAGTATGCCCAATATCTTTCATCTAGAATTCCAACTTTTTCAGTCGCCTTTGGAGTTATCAAAAATACTGCTCCGACAACAGAGTCTACAGTTGATGGTTTACTGCCAAGCGGAGCGAATTTATCAAATAATCCTTTCTTGCCAAAATAATATTCTAATATTGCATTTTTAATAGTCGGGAAGTTAAAACAAGACATTTGAAGAGTTCCATCGATATTTAATAATTTACTACCAACAACACCCGCGTCAGGAGTTTTTTCAGCAAATTTGATTAAATTATTAAGTGAATTTTTGTAGACTATGGTATCATTGTTAAGTAAAAGTATATATTCTCCGTTTGATTTTTTGATTCCTTGATTATTCGCTTTGGCGTAGCCTGTATTATTTTTATTAAATAGGGTGTGGAAATTATTGTATTTTTTATCGTATCTTCTAAGCATTTCCACAGACCCGTCATTGCTTCCGTTATCTGTAACAAAAACTTCAAAAGAAAAATTAAGTTTGTGATCATAAATTGACTTAATACAACCCTCAGTCAATTCAACTGTGTTCAAGTTGACAATTATTATAGAAAGTTTTACTTTATCCATATCTATTGGAACTGGGCAAAAATTGTTTCATCAGATACTTTTGATTCTTTGATTTCCTTTGTTCTTGCCTTAAGCATTATACTAAATCTCCCAAGCGCCATTATTATAATCCTAATATAACCTGGATGTTTAAACGATCTTGAGATTAAACCTAATAGATGTTTTTTAATTAAATTTCGGCTATGTATATTTTTCCAAAGCATTAGAAGTTGGTTTCTTTCTTTTACCCTAGCGACATATTTTTTAGGAAATTTAGAAATAGTTGATTCATGCTGATGAACTACCTGACCTTTTGGCTCCCATAAATTTATATAACCTCTTTTTGCGGCCCTAAAGCATAGATCAATATCTTCCCAATAAAATGGTGAGAGCAGTCTTTCGTCCATACCCCCCAATTCTTGCCAAATAGTTTTTCTAAAGACTCCACTTCCACCACTGACATAAAAACTTAGATGTGCATCCTCTGTTTCTTCATTCATTCCTAATTGTATGAATCCATCAGAGAAAGATCCTTTTGCTCCACCATAACCTTTTTCGTGTGTAGAAACAGCAAAAACTTTAGGATTTTTAAAATGGGGTAGAAGAGGTATTAAAAAATTTTTGTCTGGTATAACATCTGTGTTAATCAATAATAATAAATCTCCAATACTAGCTCGTACACCGGTATTTACTGCAGCGGAAAATCCTCTGTTTTTAGTATGTTTGATGAGTTTAATTTTATCTTTGTAGTTTTGATTGATAAAGGCAACACTGTCATCCCAACTTCCATCGTCAACAAGTATGACTTCAACAATTCTGTTTTGTGGATTGCTGACTGCCTCAAAAAGTTTGGGTAGATTTTTTTCTAAAATACTTTTACCATTAATATTTGGTATTACAACTGATACATTCATATGTTAAACTAACTTCAATTGTAGCATATCTATATAAAATGATTAGAACAAGACTTTCGGTAATAATTTTGAATTACAATACAAAAGAACTCTTGTCAGATTGCCTAAAGTCTGTAAAAGCTTATATGGACGAAGTTTGCATGGAAGTTATTGTTTCTGATAACTCTTCAACTGACGGAAGTCAAGATATGATTAAAAAGAATTTTCCCTGGGTAAAATTTATTGAAGGTGAAAATGAAGGCTTTTCAAAAGGAAACAATAGGGCAAAACCGTTTGTAAATGGAGAATTGGTACTATTTTTAAATCCTGATACTATTGTTCATAAAGATGTTTTTGCAAAAACAGTTAGATATTTAGATGAACACCTAAAGGTCGGTGCCGTAACTTGTAAATTACTACTTCAAAACGGAGAAATGGACAAAGACATTAGAAGAAAGTTTCCAACTCCAAGAATATCATTTAACAAATTAGTCTTGGGTAAAACTCGAGAATATTATTACGAAGATATTCCTGAATCTGCAACTCACGAGGTTGAAGCAATACAAGGCGCTTTTTTCTTAACATACAAAAAATTACTCGATAAGGTTGGTTGGTTTGATGAAAGATATTTTTTTGACGGAGAAGATGTTGACCTTTGTTATCAAATACATAAAGCTGGATATACTTTAGTTTATTATCCTGATGTCTATATAACTCACCTAAAAGGTGTTACTAAGGGAAAGGTAAAAAAATGGAGATTTAAAGTAACTGATGCACAGAGGAGAAAGTTAAGACTTGCGGGAGTAGCCTCGATGGAGTTGTTTTACAAAAAAAATCTTTGGGATAAATACCCACTATTATTTAACTATTTTGTAATTTTAGGAATCAATTTATTTAAAATTATTAGATATATAAAAGTGGTAATTCTCTCGTTATACTAATTACTCTTTCTCCATTTTTCAATCTCAACATGATTTCCCGTTAGTAAAACTTCTGGGACTTTTAACCCCTTATAATCCTCAGGTCGAGTATATTGTGGATATTCAGTATTCATATTGGAATACGATTCTTCAAGAAGAGACTGGGGTTTTATTACATTTGGAATTAAACGAGTAACAGTATCAGTAATTACCATTGCAGGAATTTCTCCACCCGTTAAAACGTAATCACCTATTGATATTACTTCATCGACTAAATTTTCATGAACTCTATGGTCAATTCCTTCATAATGACCGCAAATTAAGATTAATTCATCAAGTTTAGAATATTTGTAGGCTTTTTTTTGCGTAAATTTTTTGCCAGTCGCGTCAAGCAAAACAGTCAACCGTGAGGTTTTAACTGTGGGCAGTGATTTCAGTGCACGGTCGATCACGTCGACCCGTATTATCATTCCTGCCCCTCCTCCATACGGTCTATCGTCAACAGTTTTTCTCTCATCGATTCCAAATTGTCTTAAATCAACAATGTTAAATTCAACAAAATTTTTATCTTGAGCTCGCCAAAGAATAGACTCATTTAAAACATTTTCAAACATCTTAGGAAACAAAGTGAGAATATATATTTTCATAAAAGTATTGTATCATTTAAATATGCAAAGAATAGTAATTGTGATGCCTGCATATAACGAAGCAGAGAATTTAAAGCTTATGATTCCTGAGCTTTTTGAAAAGCATTTTCCAGAAATTAATGGTGTTGATATGCATCTTTTGATAGTTGAGGACTATTCTCCTGATAAATCTGGAGAACTTGTGACGGAGTTTATTAAAAAATACAAAAATCTTCATCTGTTACAGAAACAAAAAGAGGGTTTAGGTTGGGCTTATATTAAAGGTTTTCAATATGCTATGGATAAACTTTCTGCAGATGCGGTCATGGAAATGGATGCAGATTTCCAACACCCCCCAAAGTTTGTAAAATCAATGGTAGAAGCATACTTGAAAGGAGCTGATTACTGTATTGGTAGTCGTTATGTAAAAGGTGGTTCAATCCCTAAAGAATGGGCATTTTTTAGGAAAGCCATTAGTTTTTTGGGAAATTTATTTATTAGAATTGTATTAGTAAAACCATCTATTCACGATTTGACAACTGGATTTAGATTAACAAGAGTTAAAGGGGTGATGGACAAAATAGATCTAAATCATTTAATGGAACCTACCAGATTTGCTTATAAAGTGGACCTATTATATCAGTCAATTAAACTTTCTAAAAAGACTGTTGAGGTGCCTTTGGAATTTGCTTCTCGTACTAAGGAAAAATCAAAATTTAACCCCAAAGAGATGATTTCAACTTTCAAAGTAGCGATTATTTTAGGAATTAAAGATAAACAAAAGTTTATTAAATTCGGAACAGTTGGTTTTGTTGGTTATTTAATTAACGCCTTTTTCTTAAATTTATTTTCTAAATCGGGTTTTCCTGAATGGGCATCATGGGGGTTATCTACTGAACTAGCTATAATTAATAACTTTACTTGGAATAATCTTTGGACATTTAAAACTGATGAAATTAAAGGAATTGGAAATATTGTAAAGAAGTTTTTGCAATTTAATTTTACATCTGCCGGAGCTTTACTTATTCAGACAATTTTAGGTACAATTGGAGTTTATTTCCTAGGCCCAGACAAAAGACAACTTATATTACCTTTCATCATTGTCTTTGTAGTTCTACCGTATAACTATTTAATGTATACAAAGGTAATTTGGAAGAAAAAATAGTTGTCGTTTCACTGTGTATTTCAATTGGCCTTTCATCATTTTGGCAACCTTGGTGTTTTGGCCTTGGGGGAAATATTTTTGCATCACAATGAGGACACACTTCACCAATTAGAAATCTTTGTTTTCCTATTCTCCAATATCTTGGAATTTCCATATCAGCATATAGTTAGTCTCAAAGAAAATTAAAAACCCACACAATATTTAAAAACATAATACTTCTTGAAGTAAATTTCTGTAATATTTTTTTGCGCGTGGGCTTTTTTCAGGTGGAGACCATTTTGGAAACATTTCTTTATCAGTATTTTTGTCATAACCCCCTTCAGGATGTTGTTTTAGTTCCAAAACAACAAATGGACCATCTGATACAACTGTATGTATTGCTCCAGTTTCAATAACAAATGTTTTTTGGGCATTAGGATCTTTTGCATCTAATTTGATTTTTTCCTTAATTTTTCCATTTTCTTCAAAAATTACAATCCAAAGATGTCCTCTTTCAATAGTGAATGTTTCGCGCCTATCCTCAGCACTTATGTGTCTATGTGGAGGAACATAACTATTTTCATTAACTGCGTTTACTAAACACTGTAAATCTTCGCTAAGATTTTTATGAAGCATGAAATTAAATCTGTGGCGAGGAGATATTTGGGCCATTTCAGCAGCCAAGTCAATAAGTGGTGCAAATGTTTTAATTGCTGGGCCTCTATACTCAGCATCAACATTTTCAAGATGACTGGCTATAAATACAGATGAAAATTTCTTGTATCTATCATCATTTTTAATATTTTGGATAATCGTATTCTCCATACACTTATAGAAAAGGTGTCCAGTCGGCAATTGGCATGACGTTTTGAGAAATGAAGGCTAAGGAGTAAAGATAAATTGGGATTATTATGACAAGCATTGCAATTTTAAACTCTTTCTTTAAAAGAGTATTTCTAAAAGCTATAAGCATAAATGGAACAATTGGAAGAGAATATCGAAGTAAATCTCTATGAGCTACAAACAGAAGTGAAGCAAAGAAAACCAGTGAAAAGTAAAAATAAGTTTTCATTTTTTCTTGCCATAGTTTGTAAATTCCCAAAACTGAAATCAAATATATAAAAATTACTTCTTCCAGCCAAAATGTTCCTACCCAAGGGGCCGAAAAATTAAAAATTTGAAACGGAGGAAAAAAAAGATGAATATTATCTCCTGATTTAAAATATGTAAAAAAGTCACCATACCTTACTGCATAAATTGAAAATACAGCAAAAAGACCTAATGGGACTAAAAGTAGGGGTAAATATTTTTTAAAATTAATCTGATTGAAATTGTGTAAGCGTGGAACCGTAACCTGTAGACAATAAACTATAAACAGAAGGATTGCTGGTGATTTTGTCATTGCTGCAAAAAAACCAGCAATTCCAGCAAAAACATATTTTTTCTTGGCAAAATAGTAAGTAGAAGATAAGATTAATGCTATAAAAAGTGGTTCTGGTGAACCGACACTTCTAACAATTAACCATCTGGCAGGAAATATTGAAAAAACTGCAGTTAAAAATAGGGCATTTTCTTTTGATAAATATCTATTTGCATGTTGGTAGAAAAAATATAACGCAAAGACTGATGAAACAAAGGTAATAAATAACATTGAATACGGTTGTCCTAGGATGGGTGAAAAAAGCCTTATAAGTAATGGAAAAAGTGGAAAGTGTGCTGAATAATATTCATTTGATAATGGAAATTGGTAATTATCACCAAGGAGCTTGGGATTGTAAAATGTTTTAGCTACAGCTAAATATAACGGTCCGTCATAATTGGCAACAATTGTAGCCATACCTTGCTGTGGCAATGGTATAGTCCAAAATGTTTTGAAACGAAGTAGAAAAGGAGCCCAGATAAGTAAAACTGGGATCAAACTTAACAGTATAATTGGGATCAAGCCTTTAATCTTAACCATTAGTTTGATAATATCATAAATATGGTCATAGATTCTCTATCTGTTTTTTTTCCTACTTATAATGAAGGGGCAAACATAAAAAGTACCATTGAAAAAGCAAGGGTAGTACTTTTAAAGATAGTAAAAGATTGGGAGATAATTATTGTTAATGATGGTTCAACTGATGATACTAGAAAGATTGCGGAGGTTCTTTCAAAAGAAGATAATAGAGTAAAAGTTATTAATCATGAAGTTAATAGAGGTTACGGAGTAAGTCTTCGATCTGGCTTTTACAGTGCAAAATACAGCTGGATTGCTTTTACTGATTCAGATGGACAATTTGATTTTAGTGAGATAGTTAATTTTTTTCAAAAACAAAAAGAAACAAATGCTGATCTTGTTATTGGATACTACAAAAAACGCAGGGTAAGTAAATTCAAAATAATAACCTCAAGAATGTGGGAAATAGCTGTAACTGTTTTTTTTGGGTTAAACCTTCATGATATTGATTGTGGGTTTAAATTAATAAATAAAAAAGCTATTAATGAGATTCCTAAACTGGAAAGTGAAAGGGGAGCATTTATTTCTTCTGAGCTATTAATTAAAGCAAAGAAAAAAGGATTTAAAATTGTTGAAGTTCCAGTGACACACCTACCCAGATTACAGGGTAAAGGAACTGGTCGAGACATAAAAGTTATAATTCAAAGTTTTGTAGATTTATTCAAACTATGGCGAAAATTAACCTAATATCTTTTGTTAAAAATAATTGGGTATTGATTTTAATCTTAATAATTGGTTCTTTTTTTAGACTTTATGACATTAGTGGGTATATGACTTTTTTGGGTGATGAGGGAAGAGACTCCATAATTGTTAGAAACTTATTAGTTAAAGCAGATCCAATATTAATTGGTCCAGGCACTTCTGTTGGTAATATGTATTTGGGTCCGCTTTATTATTATTTTATGGCGCCGTTCTTACTTTTAGCCAACTTTTCTCCTCTTGGTCCAGCAGTTGCTGTTGCTTTATTAGGGACAGCAACGATTTATTTGATATTTATTGTGGGTAGTGATTTGTTTTCTAAGAAATCTGGATTAATTGCAGCAGGATTATATGCGATAGCTCCAACAGTAATAATTTATTCTCGTTCGTCATGGAATCCCAACATCATGCCTTTTTTTTCATTACTTTCCATTTATGCAATTTGGAAGGTCTGGAAAGAACACAAATATAATTGGTTAATAATTTGTGCAATTTCATTTGCCTTTGTTTTACAGTCTCATTATCTGGGAATTTTCATTGCACCAGTTTTGTTTATTTTCTGGTATTTGTCTCGTTCTCCTACACGCCATACACTACTTGCTATAACCTTGTTTTTATTTTTGATGTCTCCACTTCTAATTTTTGACTTGCGTCATGATTTCCTAAACTCTAAAGCCTTGTTTGATTTTCTATCAAGTGAAGATAATACTGTGTCTGTTAATTTGTGGACAATATTTACTAAGTCTATTTCTAGTTTCATTGAAATAAATACAAGCTTACTAGTAGCTAAAAATATTGTTTTGGGGAAAATTTTATCACTATCACTATTTTTGTATATTATTTTGGTCAAAAAAAGTAAATCAATTTGGTTAATAATTTTGTGGTTTTTATTTGCAATTATTGGTTTGGGATTATACAAAGGAAATATTTATGATCACTACTTTGGATTTTTGTTTCCAGCATCATTTTTGTTGGTAGGACATTTGCTTAATAAAGTTTACGAAAGCAATATAAAAATATTTAGCATTTTATTTTTTGGAATTTTGCTTTTTGTAAATTTAATTAACAATCCTTTAAAATTTTATCCAAACAATCAAATGCAAAGAGCTCAAAATGTAAGCCGAAGAATTGTTGAGGAGTCAAAAAATAAACAATTTAATATTGCAGTAATTGCCGAGAGAAATTACGAAGATGGTTATCAATATTTTTTGGAAAAAGAAAATGCTAAATTTATTGAGATTGATGCTCAAGTTGTAGAATCAGTAGCTGATCAATTATTTGTAATTTGCGAAATGGAAGAATCTAAATGTGATCCGACTCACTCGCCAAAAGCTGAGGTTGCTAATTTTGGCTGGAGTAAAATTGAAAATCAATGGACAGTTGACGGTGCTATAATATACAAATTAATACATTCACAATGAATTATCAAAAATCACAACAAATTTTAGACGAAGTCAAAAAAGCAAAAAGGATTTTACTCAATTGCCATTATGGAGCCGATCCTGATGGGATTGGTAGCACATTGGCATTAAAATTGGTTTTAGAAAAGTTAGGTAAAAAAGTAGATGTAATTTGTCCAAGCAAGAAACTTTCTCAACAAACTAATTTTTTAACAGGATTTAATGATATTACATTAGGTATTGATTTCTATTCATTTGATTTTGATAAATATGATCTTTGTATGTTTTTAGATACATCGGATGTTGATGTATTAACAGGTCAAGATAGAGAATTAATTATTAATAAATTTATTGTTGTTATAGACCACCATCAGACATTTCATCTAAAAAACGATTTAAAGATTTTAGATACAAATTCTTCATCTGTCGGGGAAATTCTATACAAAGTTTTTAAAGATTGGAATATTGAACTTGACCAACAAATTGCTGAGTGTTTATTAACTTCAATAATAGGAGATACTGGAACATTTTCATATACAGGAGCCACTTCTGAGACCTTAAGAATAGGATCTGATCTTATGTCTTTGGGAGCTGACAAATCTATGATTTCTGATCGAATTTATCGAGGTGAGGATTTTAGAATATTAAAGTTCTGGGCAGAAGTGCTTTCGAGGATTCAAATAGATAAAGAATATGGTTTTGTGTGGTCAACAGTTCCTAATAATATTTACAAAGATTATGAGGATCTGCCTGCAGTTAAATCTAAAACTGCAAGTATTTTTGCTCCGATTGTAGACGGTACTGATTTTGGATTTATTGGCATTGAAGAAAAACCTAACACTTTTACAGTTAGTTTTAGAGGTAGAACCGATTTTGATACCTCAAGAATTGCTGAAGAACTGGGAGGTGGAGGACATCCAATCTCGTCTGCTGTTCGGATGGAGGATATAAATTTTGATGACGCTGTGGAAAAGGTTTTAACTGTTTGCAGAAAATATGCTAACAAAAAAGTTTAGTATTTTACTAGTCTTAATACTTATTTTTGGTTTTTTTCTTCGTGTTTATAATATAGAAAATACACTTGGTTTCTATTTTGACCAGGGGAGAGATGCCTTAATTATTTGGGATCTTTGGCATAATGGCAATTTATTTTTAATTGGTCCGACGACAGGAATTGCTGGAATTTTTAGAGGCCCATTTTATTATTATTTAATCGCCCCATTTTATTTAATAGGTGCTGGAAATCCTGTTTGGCCATCTGTATTTTTATCTATTACTACAGTAGTTGCTAGTTTTTTTGGTTTTTACTTGGGTAAAAAAATTCACTCTAATACTGCAGGAATTATAATGGCAGTATTTTCATCTGTTTCGTTTAATATTGTCATGGCTTCTAGGTGGCTTTCTAATCCCACCCCAATGTTACTTTTATCAATGTTACTTGTATTTTTTATGTTAGTGGTTGCAGAGGGTAAAAAATGGGGTTGGTATGGTATTTCAACAGTTTTAGGTCTATCTCTTTTTAGTTTTGGATCAGCATCAGAAGTTTTTTATTTATTGGCTATATTTATTTTTGCAATTTGGTATAGAAAGACTCTAGACAAAAAAAATATTCTTATATCACTTTTCCTTTTATTTCTAACCGTTTCCCCCCTTTTATTATTTGATTTTAAAAATAATTTTTTAATTACAAATAACATAAAAAAATTTATTCTTGAAGATGAAAGTTTTAAATTAGCAACATGGGCTTTTTCAACAGAAAAAATTGAAATGTATAAAAGAGTTTTTGGAAGCCTCATTTTCCATGGAAAAGAACCTCGTGAGATGTTTAGTCTTGGAGCGATAATCACGTTAATTATTTATTACTTTCGTGATTTATTAAGACTAAATGGGGTAAAAATTCTTGTTTTACTTTTAAGTTCAGTCACCATCGGATTAATCTTTTTTCAAGGCAATGAGGGAAACTTTTATGATTATTATTTGACAGGATACTACATGATATTTTTATTACTGTTTTCAATTGGCTTGGGTGAAATATGGAATAAAAAAATATTCGGTAAAGTTTTAATATTGCTTTTTCTTTTCCTTTTTTTAAATAACAACTTGAACGTTTTAAAGTTTAAATTAACAGATAATGTAGAAAGTTCAGGAAGTATTGCCTTAAAGTCTGAAATGCAGGCCGTAAATTGGATAAAAAATGACATAAGAGTAAGTGACTTTAATATTGATGTATATGTTCCGCCAGTTATATCTTACTCCTACGATTATTTATTTAAGTGGCAGGGAGTAAATCAATCGGACAAAATGGTTCCGCTTCTATATACTTTATATGAAGGTGATCCTAATAACTCTCAAAGGCTTAAAGAATGGTTAAAAAGACAAGATGGATATGGTAAGGTTAAAGAGAAAGCACAATTTGGTGGTATTAGTGTAGAGAGAAGAATAAGATATTAAATGTTTGGTTATACACAATGAAAAAATTAAAAGAAAACATATATCTTTCTATAGTTATCCCTTCATATAATGAAGAAAATAATATAAGGACAGGATCGCTTTCTGGTATGGTTGATTATTTAAAAGAACAAGACTATTTATGGGAAATATTGGTTGTTGATGATGGATCTACTGATAAAACTGCAGAATTAGCTCTTAAATTTGCTAAAACTCACAAAAATATTAGAGTGTTAAAAGAGCCACATCGAGGTAAGGGTGGTTCAGTTATTGCAGGAATGCTTAAAGCAAATGGAGATATTGTCGTTTTTGATGATATGGACCAAGCTACACCTATTGATCAGTTAGAAAAGATACTTCCCAAATTCCAAGATTCATACGATGTTGTTATTGGTTCTCGTGCAGGCAGAGAGGGCGCGCCTCTAATCAGAAAGATGATGGCCTATGGCTTCGCAATTTTAAGAAATCTAATACTTCAATTACCTTTTAAAGATACTCAATGTGGGTTTAAAGCATTTAATAGAGTTGCAAGTCAAAAGATTTTTAAGAAATTACAGATTTTTAATGAGAAACAAGAAACTCGTGGAGCATCTGTTTCAGCTGGTTTTGATTTAGAAGTTTTGTATATTGCCAAAAAACTTGGCTTAAAAATTGCTGAGGTCCCAGTTGTTTGGCACCATAAAGAGGGAACAAAAGTAAATCCGATTAAAGATTCATGGGAAGGGTTAAGAGATTTATTAAAAGTAAAAATAAATGCTATTAAAGGTCTTTACAAGTAAATATATTTTCAATTATTATTCCTGATGGATTTGATGGAACGAAGGGACTAAAAACATTTGACGGTATCGGCCTCATCTGGCAAGGTATATAATATACAATAGATTTTAATTAAATATATGTCCAAAGATTTTTTAGAACCAAATGCTTATGGTGACGAATATCAATCGGTTGAGGAGATATCGGCGAAGGTGCAACAAAGAATTGATCTTGGTCTACCACTGTATGGTCATGCGATAATTAATTTTCTCGACAAAGATGGGAATATTTCAAAAAGGACAGGTGCTCGTGTAACCCCCAATGGAGATATTATGGTGGGAGCACATTGTGAATGGATATACTAATAAGATAAATAATCATTCGGTTATGAAAAATGCAATTTTGATAAACCTGATTTACCTTGATGTATCACTGTACTAGTACGATGATACAGGGAATTTAGTAGTGTTGCTAAGTATCAATGAATCAATTCATTGATACAAAGTAAACAACTTAATAATATAAAAATATAAATATGAAAAATGCAATTTTGATACATGGAACTTGTGATAAAGAGGAATATTTTGACAGTAATCAACCTTCACTCTCAAATGCACACTGGTTTCCGTGGCTACAGAAACAACTTTTAGTAAATAGTATCTTTTGTCAGACACCTGAAATGCCTGATGCACATACGCCCGTATATGATAAATGGAAAAAGGAGTTTGAAAGATTTGAAGTAAATGAAGACACAGTTTTGGTTGGCCATAGTTGTGGTGGGGGATTTTTGATTAGATGGCTGACTGAAAATAAAATTAAATTGAATAAATTAATTTTAGTGGCCCCTTGGTTGGATCCAGACAGAGTAAAGACCTCAGGTTTTTTTGATTTTGCAATCGATTCTGAAATGATTAAACGCATAGGTGAGGTACATTTATTAGTATCGAACGATGATGATAAAGATATTCGTGATTCAGTAGAGAAAATAGTTACAAAATTACCCGATATCAAGGTTCATAAATTTGATAACATGGGCCATTTTACATTTGGACAGATGAAGACAGAAAAATTTCCAGAATTGTTGAATTTGATATTGAGCTAATTAGTATTACTAAAAGTTAATGTATTGTATCGATGAATCAATTCATTGATACAGATAGAAACATGATATTGTACAATAAACAAATATGATTAAGGCAATAATATTTGATTTCTCGAGAACACTTCTGTTCCCTGTTGATGAAAATTATAAAGGGGGGCTTAATGATTTATACAGATTAGTTAAGGATGAAGTCGATTTTAATTTCAATAATTATTTTTATCTAAATAAATCAGTTTTAGACGCTGCTAATAAACTTAAAAACTCTTTCAAGTTATATATTTTCACTACTGAAACAATTCAAGAGGACCCACAAATAAAAAATGAGATAGAAGGTATTTTTTCAAAAGTTTTTTCGGCCAAGTCAATTGGGTACAATAAAAAGAATATAAAATCGTACCAATTTATTATTGATGAATTAGGCCTTAAACCTGAAGAAATTGTATTTATTGATGATTCTACTGAAAATTTGTTAGTTGCGAGAGAGGCTGGTATAACAACAATAATGTATGAAGGTTTTGAGAAATTTATACAAAAACTTCAAGAATTGGGCGTGAAATTTTAATTTGTGTTAAAATTTTAAGTATGGACTTCAAAGAAACATTCCACGAGTGGAAGTGGACGGGGTTGGGACTACTCGTAATACTTATAATTGGTTTTGGGATAAGAATCGTAAACTTAACAATCCTACCTATCTTTGTAGATGAGGCAATATATGTCAGGTGGGCACAAGTAATGGCTTGGGAACCAACCTTAAGATTTCTTCCTCTTTCTGATGGCAAACAGCCGTTATTTATGTGGGTACTAATGTTTTTGATTAAGTATTTTCAAGATCCATTATTTATAGGTCGGTTGGTTTCTGTTTGTACGGGTGTGGGTACAATACTAGGGATATTTGTTTTTTCCAATTTATTATTTAAAAACAAATTAGTTTCACTTATTTCTGCTTTAATTTACAGTTTTTCCCCGTTTGCTGTCTTCTTTGATCGAATGGCATTAGTAGATTCAATGTTGTCTATGTTTGCTATATGGACTGCTATCTTTGGTTTTTTAACAGCTAAATACAAAAGATTAGATTTAGCAATGATGGCCGGGTTTACTTTAGGTTTTGCAATGCTTACTAAATCTCCAGCAATTTTTATAGCATTCTTACTCCCTAGTTTTTGGTTTTTAACCAACTTAAAAGGTATATGGAGACTGGGAATAACTTATTTTATCGCTTTTGTTATGTATAATATTCAAAGACTGGGTCCTAATTTTGAGCTATTAACTTCTCGAACTGGAGACTATATTTTACCAATCAGCCATATTTGGACAAACTTTAAAGACCCTCTACTTCCACACCTGAAAGACTTCTTGGTTTGGATGTGGAGTATGGGACCGTTAGCACTAATTCCCTTGATATTAATTGGAACATACATAGGATTTAAAAAATATTCTAAAGAAACCTTGCTTCTTTGTATTTGGTCGTTTTTGCCTGTATTTGTACAATCAGAATATGCAAAAGCTTACACAGCAAGATATATCTTTTTTACTTTACCCTACTTTTTTATTTTATCCAGTTTAACAATACTAGCTTGGCAAAAAACTGTTGCTAAATGTTTTTTAGCATTTATATTTTTAGCATTTATTTTTTCTTCTTTGCGATTTGATTACACACTTTTAACAAATCCAGAAAAAGCAAATTTACCACGAGGAGAAAGATCTGGGTATTTAGAAGAATGGACTGCAGGGCAGGGAATCAAAGAAATTTCTAATTATTTAAAAACTGAACACTTTAAAGATCCCGGTCAACAAATTGTAGTTGGAACTGAAGGATATTTTGGTACCTTGCCAAATGGATTACAAATATATGTTAATGATCTTCCAAACATTATAATTATTGGTGTTGGTGTAATAATTGAAGATACTCCACAAAGTTTAAAAGAAGCATTGGAGGCGGGTAATAAAACATATTTGGTAGTTAATAAATCAAGATTTAAGGGAAATCCTGATAAGCAGGGTTTTAAATTAATTAAAAAGTTTCCTAAAGTATTAAGACTTACAGATTCAAGACAATACCTTCATTATGGGCCACAAGAGGAGCTCTTCTTTTTTGAACTTGTAAAATGATACAATTTAAAGGTGGAAGAGGTAAATGTTGTTACAATTAAGGAAAGAGCGGTCAGGGGTATTGTTGTACTAACTGGTCGTACTTTTTTTCTTCAGGTTCTTTCTACAATTGCACTTTTTTTACTGTTTCAATATCTTGCTCCTAGTGAATACGGTGTGTTTATAATTGTTAGTTCAGTAGTTAACTTTTTAGTTTATTTTTCAGATATTGGTTTGGCTGCAGCCTTGATCCAGAAAAAGGATATGCCTTCTGAAACAGATTTAAAAACCACCTTTACTGTCCAACAGATACTGGTGTTTACTTTAGTTTTGATTTTGTTTTTATGTGTCCCATTAATTACAAACCATTATTTGTTGACAAATGATGGGAGAGATTTAATTTATGCTTTGGGAATATCACTAATTCTATCTTCACTTAAAAGTATTCCGTCTGTTCTGTTGGAAAGGAAATTGGAATTTATTAAGCTTGTCTTTCCGCAAATCTTGGAGCAGGTTGTATATAATATTATTTTAGTTTTTCTTGCAATGAAAGGTTTTGGACTAAAAAGCTTTTCGATTGCCGTAGTTGTGCGAAGCATTGTTGGGTTGGTGATGATTTATACTCTTCAACCTTGGAAGATGGGATTTGCATTTTCTTTTAGGGCATTAAGGGACTTATTTAAATTTGGTATACCTTACCAAATTAATACATTTATAGCCACACTAAAAGATGACGGCATCAATATTATTTTAGGTGGTATAATCGGTCCTTCTGGAATTGGGATTTTGTCTTTTGCACAAAAAGTGGCTCGTCTCCCGTTAACTTTCTTTATGGATACTGTAACCAAGGTTACTTTCCCCGCCTTTTCAAGATTACAAGACAAAACTTCAGATCTAGAGAGAAGTGTCACAAGATCAATCTTTTTTATATGTCTTTTAGTTTTCCCAAGTTTAATTGGAATTGTGGTTTTAATGCCATGGGTAGTTGAACTTATACCTAGATATTCAAAATGGTCGGCAAGTTTAATTCCCCTCATTTTTATAAGCATTAATTTTGCTTTTGCTGCAGGAACTACCCAGTTAACTAATATGTTAAATGCAATTGGTAAAATAAAAATAACTTTTTACTTGATGATAATGTGGACTGTTTTGTCGTGGGCTTTAATTCCTCTATTGGCCATTAAATTTAGTGTTAATGGAGCTTCATTTGGCTACAGTCTAGTTGGTTTGTCTTCAGTTATTGCGATATACATAGCTAAAAGATATGTAAACTTTTCTATTTTTGAATCTATAATTAAACCTCTTATAGCCTCGATTATAATGATGGCCATTTTGCTTTTTGTTAAAAATTTCTTACCAATGAATTATTATTCATTAGGAATCTTGGTTCTAATTGGTGTTGTGTCCTATGGAGCCTCGATTGTAGGAATGATTGGGGTTAGTTTGATTGAAGATGCTAAAAAAGCTATGCATAATTTGTGGAAGAAATAAATATATATTCTTAGTAATAATCTTAGGAGTTATTACTTGGTCTTTAACCATGTTTCGAAGTGGAGTAGGGAAATCTTATGGTCTAGGTTTCTGGGGGGCAAATGGACATGATGGCATATGGCATATTGCTTTGTCTGAAAGTTTAGCAAGAGGGTCATTTAACAATCCTGTTTTTGCAGGAGAAGTTATAAAAAATTATCATCTTGGTTTTGATATATTATTGGCGACAGTACATCGTCTAACAGGGATCAGTATTGATTCCCTGTATTTTCAAATACTACCTGTCATTTTTTCGTTTCTAATTGGAATTTTAACTTACAAATTAATTTTGCTTTGGAGAGGATCTAAAAGTGAAAGTATTTGGGCAACCTTCTTTGTCTATTTTGGTAGTAGTTTTGGATTTATAATTACTTATTTAAGAGATAAAACAATTACTGGTGAATCAATGTTTTGGTCTTCTCAATCTGTTTCAACCCTAGTTAATCCACCATTTGCGTTATCTTTAATATTTATTCTAGCAGGATTAATTTCTGTACTAAAAAATAAAAAATTACTAGCCATTTTATGCTTTGGTGTATTGATACAAATTAAAGCATATGCTGGCATACTTGTTCTTGGTGCACTATTAATTTCTGGGAATTTTGCAGTTTTTTTAGGAACACTATTAGTTTCAGTTTTAATTTTCTTACCATTTAATAAAGAAGCTGTCTCTATTTTTACCTGGCAACCGTTTTGGTATTTAGAAACAATGATGTCCTATTCAGACAGATTGGATTGGGAAAGATTTTATTCAGCCATGACCACTTATAAAATGGGGCATATGTGGTTAAAAGGAGTTTTAGCTTACGGAATTGCTTTTGTAATATTTATCATAGGCAATATGGGATTACGATTTTTTGGGTTTTATTTCTTTTTAAAAAAGCATAAACATGATTCACTTTTAATATTTATTCTTACAATTATTTTAATGGCTGTTATAATCCCAATGTTTTTTGTACAGAAAGGTACACCGTGGAATACCATCCAGTTTTTTTATTATTATCTATTCTTCTTTTCAATTTTTGCTGGGATAGTTACAAGTTGGTCAACCACTTTAGTTAAAATTATAATTATAATATTTGCTATTTTCGGAACTTGGACCACACTTCAACACTATTTACCTCCAATGCCACAAGCCAAGATAACAACTGAAGAATTAGAAGCCTTAAGGTTTCTAGAGAGACAGACTCAAGGAATTGTATTTACTTACCCATTTGATTCTAATAAAGCAAAAGAAGCACTCGGTAATCCTCCAAGACCTATTTATGCATATGATTCGACGGCATATGTGTCGGCATATACTAAAAAAGATGTTTTTCTTGAAGACGAGGTTAATTTAAACATAATGGGATTTGATTGGCAGACAAGAAAAACAGGAGCTTTATTGTTTATCTCTAATCTTGATATTGAAAAAGGAAAAAACTTTTTGAAAGATAACCAAATTAGATATTTATATTTAGTTAAAAATGCCTCATCTCTTTTTGGAGAGTATCTCAAGTTAGGGGCAGATGATTTGGGTTTAGAAAAGATTTTTGAGAATAAAGAAGCTATAATATATGAGTATGCCAAAGATTTCGGCGGTAATTAATACATATAATGACGAGAAAAGGCTTTCAAGGACCCTATCTTCATTAAAAGGCTTTGCAAGTGAAATAATTGTTGTTGATATGATGTCAACTGACACAACGCCTGAAATTGCTAAAAGTTTTACTGCAAAGGTTTTTAAGCATAAAAAATTATCTTATGTCGAACCTGCTAGAAATTATGCAATTAGTAAGGCCAAAAATGATTGGATAATACTATTAGATCCTGATGAAGAATTGCCAGAAAGCTTAAAACTTTTTCTTAAGAAAGAGGTAAAAGAACCACAAGCAGACTTCTATAGAATTCCGCGTAAAAATGTTATTTTTGGTAAATGGATGAAGCATACTGGTTGGTGGCCTGACATGAATATTAGATTTTTTAAGAAGGGAAGTGTTTCGTGGAATCAGATAATTCATTCTGTTCCTATAACAGTGGGTGCGGGTTTTGATTTGCCTTTAAAAGAAGAGTTTGCTATTAAACATAAAGCTTATACCTCAATTGAGGAGTACATTATTAGAATGAACAGATACACCACTGTTCAAGCAAGAGAATTAAACAAAAATAATATTGAGTTTACCTGGACATTATTAGTTACCAAACCAACTTCTGAATTTTTGAGAAGATTTTTTGCTGAAGAAGGTTATAAGGATGGTGTTCATGGTTTAGCACTTTCATTATTACAATCTCTATCAGAGGTTGTTTTGTATGCAAAACTTTGGCAGAAAAAAGATTTTAAGAAAAGGAAATTAAGTTTATCTGAATTTGAGCTAGAATTTAATAAAACTATTAAGGGAATTAATTGGTGGTTCGTTGAAGCAAAACTAAATGAAATTAATAATATATTTATAAAATTATGGTTAAAAATAAAAAGACGCCTCAGGTAACCACAGTAAGCGCAATAGTCTTAGTTGGTGGATCAGTAGATCAACAACTTTTAAATAATTGCTTGAAATCTCTTTCTTGGTGCAATGAAGTAATTAAAATTGATACAACAAAAATTCTCGGTAGTTTTTCAGAATGGAGAAATGAAGGAATAAAAAAGGCTAAAGGGGATTGGCTTTTATATGTTGATATAGACGAGGAAATAACAAATAATCTCCAGAAAGAGATTCAATTAACAATTACCAATTCGCAATTAACAAATACTGCATATGCCATACCAAGAAAGAACATTATTTTTGGGCAGGAGTTTAAACATGGTGGGCAATGGCCTGATTATCAAATAAGACTTTTTAAGAGAAGCAGTTTAAAAAAATGGGTTGGTAATTTACACGAACGACCTATATTTGCAGGAAATATGAACTATATAAAAAATTCAATAATTCACCATAAAAATATTACGGTTTCTCAAATGATTGAAAAAACAAACAAATGGTCAGAAATTGAAAGTAGACTTTTATACAAATCAAAACATCCAAAAATGAATATATTTAGATTTATATCTGTAGCTTTTAGAGAATTTCAGTTAAGATTTTTAAGGCAACTTTGCTTTTTAGATGGATCAAAAGGTGTAATATACGGGATATATCAGATATATAGTAAATTAATAACTTACTCAAAATTATGGGAAAAGCAGCTATCTATAATCCATATTTAGACACTCTTGGTGGTGGAGAGAGATATACTTTTTCTTTTGCCAAAGTATTAGCCGAAGAAGGATATGATGTTGACATTGAATGGAAAAACCAGAAATTAAGAGAAAAAATAATAGAACGTTTTGGTCTTAAACTTTCGGAAAACATCAAATTTGTCGATAATATAAATCGAGGTGATGGATACGATATTTGTTTCTGGGTAAGTGATGGAAGTATACCAACACTTCGAGCGAGAAATAACTACATTCATTTTCAGGTACCGTTTAAAGACGTTAATGGAAAATCACTTATCAACAAAATGAAGCTATTCAGAGTCAAGGGAATTATTTGTAATTCCCTTTTTACCAAAAAAATGATTGACAAGGAGTATGGGGTCTCATCAGTTGTTGTTTATCCACCTATTGATGTTAAGTTCTTTAAACCAAAAAGAAAAGAAAACACTATTTTGTATGTAGGTAGATTTTCTGATTTAGTTCAAAATAAAGGTCATGAAATATTAATAAAAGCATTTAAAAAAATGAGGCTTGATAATTGGAAGTTGGTTTTGGCAGGTGGAATAGAGGTGGGAGCACCTGAATATTTAAAGAAATTAAAAATACAAGCTAAGGGATTTAATATAGAATTTATTGAAAGCCCAAGTTTTGATCAGATCATTGACATATATGGTAGAAGTAAAATTTTTTGGTCAGCAACAGGTTTTGATGTTGATGAAAATAAAAATCCTGAAAAAGTTGAACATTTTGGAATTAGTTTAATAGAAGCAATGTCTGCAGGATGTGTTCCAATAGTCTATAAGGCAGGAGGTTACAAAGAAATAATTGATAATGAAAATTGTGGTTTTTTATGGGAGAATTTAGACGAATTAATAACTTTAACTAAGCAAATTATGACAGATTACACAAAATTGCGGGAAATATCTCAAAAGTCCCAACTAAAAAGTCAAAATTATTCATATGAGGAATTCAAAAAAAGCATCAATAATATTATATAGTATCTTATTTGCAATCTTTATTATTGCATTTTTTCTGCGTGTTTTGTTTTTGAAAGATAATAGTTTAACTTTTGGATATGATCAAGCAAGGGACGCTTTAATCACAAAACAAATATTATTAGGAGATATAAAAATTCAAGGTCCACCGTCTTCTGCACTTGGACTATATCATGGAGTTTTTTATTATTATTTTTTGGCTCCAGCTTATTTCTTAGGGAATGGAAGTCCAATTTTTACAGCATATTATGTAGCCTTTTTCAATTCAATGGTTACTGTTTTAGTATTTTTTATAGCTAAACTTGCTACTAAAAATACAAAATTAGCATTATTGTCCTCATTTTTATTTGCCATTTCTTTTGAATCAAGCCAATATGCGACATGGCTTAGTAATCCTACAATTGCAATTTTTACAGTTCCTTTAATGTATTTAGGATTATGGATGTGGATCCAAAAAGGAAACAAATTAGCTCCAGTCATAACTGCTATTGGGCTAGGTCTTTCAATACAATCTGAAATTTTTTTAGGATATCACTTTATTCCTGTCATAATCTGGTTAGTAATTTATAAAAATAATATTACTAAGAAAAGTTTATATTATTTTTTTTCATTTTTTATTCTTTCTATTTTTACACTTATTCTTTGTGAATTTAAATTTGGTTTAAACAGTTTTGATGCAATTAAATCATTAGCCATTTCAAGTAGTGGAAATTTGGCATATGCAAAATCTGTGGGTGACTATTTGGTTCTTTATTTAAATCAAATAGGTAGAATATTTGCCTTTAATACTTATCCAGGAAATATTGGCTATGGAGGCTTTGTAATTATAATACTTGGGATTTATTCAATTAAACATTTTAAAGTTAACCCATATCCTGCTTTTCTAGCCACTTGGTTATTTTCTCATTTAACGGTGGTGACAGTTGGTGGAACATCAACACCATTTTTAATGGTTGGTGTAGGTCCAGCGGTATCTTTGATGTTGGGGTATTACATTTTCAAACTTTTTAAAACTAAAATAATATTATCAATTTTAGTTTTGTTACTAATTATTTATGGTAACTTAAATTTTATTTTTTCTCAAAACAAATCAGGTTCAACTCTTTTTTCTATACAAAAAGATATGCTTTTATCAAAACAAATTCAGGCAATAAACTATACATATCGACTAGCCAAGGGAAAACCATTTAGTATTAGTAGTCTTACATCTCCACTTTGGATAAATATAGTTTGGACATATCTTTATAAATGGTATGGTTTTAATACTTATGGATATTTGCCTTTATGGCATGGAAAAGATCAAATAGGACAATTAGATAGTTTAGAAAGAATTGATACACCTCTTGATAATTCGTTTTTAATTCTTGAACCAATGGCTGGAATCCCGCCTATGTATTTACCAATTGCTGTAGGAGAAGAGGATGTAGATACAACACTAATTGAAGAAAAATCATTTGGTGAGATAATAGTACAATCTCGAAAATTAAAATAAAATATGGATACAAAAACAATAGCTGAAGATTTACATGAACACGTGCCAGCAAATTGGTACTTCGAATCGATTAAAATTGATCCTTTTCAAAAATTTTGGCACAAAAGCAGGTTTAGAGAGGTTAAAAAAATATCATCTGATGCTGGATTGATCTTAGATGTAGGTTCTGCAGATGGAGTTTTTACAAATGTAATTTTAAAGACTACTAATGCAAGAAAAATTATAGGTCTAGAGGTTGTGAAAACCTCAATCGACTGGGCCAAAAAACACTGGAAAAATAATAAGAAAATGCAATTTATTGTGGGGGATGCTCACAATTTAAAATTTGATAATTCCACTTTTGATGCTGTTTATTGTTTAGAGGTTCTGGAACATGTTGTTGATCCAGTAAAAGTTCTTTTGGAATTTAAAAGGGTCTTAAAAAAAGGTGGGTTCGGTATATTTTTAGTTCCTTCTGATAACAATCTGTTTAAGATTGTTTGGTGGTTATGGCTCCATTTTTATCCTAGAGGTTGGGTTTGGAAAGATACTCATATTCAAACCTATAGAGGGAATTATTTGACAGTTGCTTGTAATAATGCAGGATTTAAGATAGAAATAGATAAAAAATTTAATCTTGGAATGTTGCACCTAGTCAAAGTTAGGAAAATGTAATCTCTTTTGTAGTAAAATAAATAAGTGAAACGATATATTTGGATTATCCTTGTTATTTTATCTACAATTCCTGTTTGTTGGAACTTAATGCGTCCTGGATTTTTCTCTATGCAGGATGACCTGCAAGCATTTAGAGTTCAACAGCTTGATAAATGTTTGGAAGACTTCCAAATTCCCTGCCGTTGGGTTCCTGATGCAGGTTATGGTTATGGTTATCCTCAATTTAATTATTACCCACCCTCTGTTTATTATGTTGGAGCCATAATGCACCGTTTAGGTTTACAGTATATAGATACTGTAAAAATACTCTTTGTTTTGGGTTATGTTGCTTCAGCCTTGGCCATGTTTGTCCTTATTGATTCAATATTGGGATCATGGCCTGCTTTTGTTTCATCAATTCTTTATACTTATGTTCCTTATAAGGCTGTAGAAGTTTATGTTAGAGGAGCAATGAGCGAATTTTGGTCTTTAACTTTCTTTCCTCTAATTCTTTGGGCAATTTATTTACTAATAAAAACAGATAAATATAAATATTTTATCTGGTTTTCTGTATCTTTGGGGTTACTTCTAACTACCCATAATTTAATGTCTTTAATTTTTGCGCCTATTGCGATATTTTGGACAGTCTTTTGGCTTTGGAAAGAAAAAAAGAAAAAGTGGATTGAGATATTTTTTTCAGGACTATTTGGAATAGGTTTGGCAGCCTTTTTTACGCTTCCCGTAATTATTGAGACAAAATTCGTTCATGTTGAATCAATGCTTGGTGGTTATTTTGATTATCGGGCTCATTTTGTTAGTTTATATAAACTATTTATTTCTCGCGAGTGGGGTTACGGATCCTCAGGTTTTCCAAATGAACTTCTAAATTTATCTACCGGTATAGTTCAATGGATAGTTGGTCTAATAGCAGTTGCCCTTGCATTGATTAATTATAAGCAAAGCTTGGCCGGCTTTGCCGGTAAAGCTAATAAAAAAATATCTGTTCTAACATTTTTAATTTTTATTTTTTCACTTTTAACTGTTTTTATGATTCATATGAAATCAAGCTTTATTTGGGCAAGATTACCTGTTCTTTGGTGGCTTCAGTTCCCTTGGAGATTTTTATCTATTAGTATATTTCTCTTATCAATTTTAGGTGGATTTGCTATCCACTTTTCTAAAAAATATAAATATTTATTGGGAGGAATAATTATTATTAGCGCTTTTGTTTTAAATATTTCATTTTTTGTTCCCAAAGACTGGTTAAATATAACAGATAAGGACAAGTTTGGAGGAATTAGTTGGCAGAAACAAATGACAATATCGATTTTTGATTATTTGCCAATTTATGCTACCCTTCCTCCAATTAATGAAGCCCCTAGCGTTCCTGAAATTATGGATGGAAAGGCAGAAGTATCTAATTATAAAAAAGGTAGCGACTTTCAGACTGGAAATATCAAAGTATTAGAAAATGCAACTATTAGATTACCCGTTTTTGATTTTCCTGGTATGAAAGTGACAGTTAATGGTAAAGTTATAAGTCATTACAATAATGATTGTAGAGGTGAAGAATTTTGTTACGGGCTAATTTCCTTTAAATTGCCCGATGGGAACCATATGGTTGAAGTCCGTTTAACAAATACCCCAATTCGTAAAATAGGAAATTATATAACTTTAACTAGTATAATTATATTAATATGGTTAAGTTTTTGAGAAAACATTTGATTATAATTTTTATTTTTGCCTTGGGCCTTTCTGTCTCTTGGCCTTTAATGAAAAGCGGATATTTTTCCCATCAAGATGATCTTCAAATTATTCGAATTTTTGAAATGCGAAGGTGCTTTTTAGATTTTCAAATTCCTTGCCGTTGGGTTCCAGATATGGGATGGGGGAATGGAATGCCACTTTTTAACTTTTACGGCGTAGCCGCATATTATGTTGGGGGACTACTAAGTTTTATTTTTGGTTTTTTAGGCGCATCCAAATTGCTTTTTTTTGCAAGTTTAATGTTGGGAAGTATCGGAATTTATTTGCTAGTTAATAAATTGTGGGGAAAGTACGCGGGCCTAACTTCAGCAATACTTTATATGTTTGCCCCTTATAAAGCTCTTGATGTTTATGTCAGAGGAGCATTGTCTGAAAGTATTGCTTTAACTATTATTCCATTTGTTTTCTATTTTTATTACAAAAAAGGATATATCCTAGCAACATTATTTTTGGCTTTATTTTTAATTACTCATAATATTATGACAGTAATTTTTTTACCCGTTTTACTTCTCTGGATACTTTATTTGTTATACCTAAATAAATTTAAAGACATTAAACTAGTTTTTATTTCCTTATTTTTGGCTTTAGGAATGTCGTCCTTTTTTACACTACCTGCTTTTTTGGAAAAAGATTTAGTTCAAACTGAAAGCTTAACCAGATTTGAATTAGACTACAGAGCAAATTTCATTGGTGTTAAGCAATTGTTTTTGGATAGGGTATGGGGGTATGGAACCTCAATACCAGGGCCTGAGGGGAAAATGAATTTTCAAATTGGGTGGCCATATTGGTTACTATCAATTAGTTCATTAGTTGTTGTGTTTCTAAAAAATTCAAAAAGAAGTACAAAGTACTTAATAATAGCAATCTTTTCAGTATTTATACTGTCGATATTCATGACTCATAACAAGTCTTCATTTATTTGGGAAAGAATTAGTATTTTAAAATTTTTTCAGTTTCCTTGGAGATTTTTATCACTTTCAATTTTTAGTGCATCCATATTGGGTGGGGCAATAATTTATTTTTTGGATGACAAATGGCAAAAAGTTATAAGTATTTTAATTATTACTTTGACGATTATTTTAAATTGGGGTTATTTTAGACCTAGAGAATATTACGACATTAATGATTCACAAAAGTTGACTGGAAATTTGTGGGAGGAACAAAGTCGTGGAGCACTTTTAGATTATCTTCCAAAAACTGCTCTTGAACCAAGAGAGGGGGCACCAAGTGAACCATTAATTGTTTTAGGTAAAGCAAATATAACTAATTTTATTAATAAGACAAATAAGTTTTCATTTAATGTCGAGGTAGATGAAACTGTAGAAATTCATTTACCTATATATTATTTCCCAAATTGGAAGATAAAAGTAGATGGAAAAAATTACCCATTAGATCATGATAATCTTTTGGGTAGAATTTCAATTTTATTAGCTCAAGGACAATATAAAGTTGTTGGAAACTTTAGAAATACCCCAATTAGATTATTTGCAAACATGATATCAATATTTAGTATTGTTGGTTTATTAATATGGTTAAAAAATACACGCTCTTAATAATTTTAATTTTATCCATACCTGCAGTAAGGTATTTATTTGTTAATGGTTATTTTGGTGTGTCCGATGATTTACATATTGGCTGGCTTTTTGAAATGGATAGAGTAATTAAGATGTTGCAGTTTCCACCTAGATATGTTCCAGATTTAAGTTATGGTTTTGGCTATCCTCTTTTTACTTTTGTATATCCTCTTCCATTTTACATCGCAGAAATATTTCATTTGATAGGCCTTTCGCTGGTTAACAGTGTGAAGTTGGTTTTTGGTTTGTCAGTACCTGTGTCGATGTACTTCATGTACAAACTTCTAAGAGTATATATGAAGGAGGACTTTTCACTAGCCGGTGCTGTTCTCTATGTCTATGCACCATATAGAGCTTTAGAAATCTTTGTTCGGGGGACAATAGGGGAGATAACGGCTTTTGTTTTCTTTCCACTAATTCTTTTATTAGTCATAAAAAAGAGACCATATTTATTAGCATTATCAATTGCGGGTCTTATACTGTCGCACAACATTATGGCATATATGTTTATACCCTTCCTACTTTTATTTATGATTCTTAACAAAACCTTTCTAGTTTCTTTAAAAAGCCTGTTTTTGGGACTTTTGGCATCAAGCTATTTTTGGTTTCCAGCTATTTTGGAAAGTAAACTTATGCATTATGATACTGTTTTTAATTTTTATGATCACTTTCCTACACTTAGGCAATTTATAACTCCATATTGGGGATATGGGGCGTCTGTTCCTGGAAATTATGACACGATGTCTTTTTACATGGGTGCTGTGGGAATTTTAGTTGTGGTTATTGGTTCAATTATATTTCTCTTAAAAAGAAACAAATATTTAAACAATGAAAAGATATTTATTATTTGGTCAATATTGGTGTGTTTGGTAAGTGTCTTCATGATGAATTTTCGTTCAGCTTGGTTTTGGAGAAATTTTCCACTTCTACCATACTTTCAATTTCCATGGAGATTTCTGGCAATGATTACATTAGTTAGTCCAATATTCTTATTAGTTTTTAGCAAGTTTAAAAAACTTAAATATCTGCCATTTATTGTTATTTTTCTTGCGATTTTTCTTAATTTTAATTACTTTAGGACTAGTGAATATCTAGGAAGAAACGATGGTTATTATATAAATAGATATATACCAATTCCTTCAGCAAGTAAGGAATATTTGAAAACTTCAGAAGAATATTTAAGACTTCCAAAAGGAACAGAAGTAAGGCCGGATAAAAATTACCCTAGAGCTTTTACAGAAAACAGTGACGCATTACTTGAAATCAAGGAGTTAAATCCCCTAGATGCAATTATTCAAACTGATAGTAAAAGTGAATTTGTGTTAAGTTATAATAAATATAAATACCCTGGCTTTGAAGCTAAAGTCGATGGTAGTCGTATTAAAATAGAAAGTGGAGAACCCTATGGACAAATTTCATTTATTGTTCCTAGTGGCAAGCATTTAGTTGAAGTAAGGTATAGGGAATCGCCATTAAGGCTTTTTTTTGATATAGTTTCATTGGTGGTAATTATTTATTTAATTAAAAAGTCTTTATGAAAAAATATATTTTGATAATATTGAGTTTGGGAATTGTTTTAAGGATTTTACTTTCATTTATTTCGTACCACTCTGACATTGTTCCGTTTGATTTTGCAGGAAAAATAATTTCTCAAGGTAATATAACGAACTTCTATGATTATTTATGGGACCTTCCTGATAATCACCCTTATTTGAAAGTGTATCCAAAAAATTTATTTAACTATCCTCCACTGCCTTACTTTTTTTTGGGTGGAGCTTCATTATTAACTACCTGGATAGTAGATCCTGTTATACATAATAATTTTGTTCTAAATTTCTCTTCCACATTAGGCAACCCTCAGCTTAATTTACTGTTATTGTTAATGAAACTTCCATACTTTTTCTTTGATATAGCATTAGCTTTTGTATTGATGGGATTATTTAAAACAGAGAAAGAAAAAAAATGGGCATTTGCACTTTGGATTTTTAATCCTGTAAATATCTATGCAACTTATATGATCGGGCAGTTTGATATAATCCCAACATTTTTAACTGTACTCGCAATCTCTTGGGCAGTTAGAAATAAAAATTTATTACCCAGTGCGGTTTTGTTAGGCCTTGGTGCAGGTTTTAAAATATTTCCACTGTTATTTATAATTCCTTTAGTCTTAGTTAAGACTGATTGGAGGGAAAGATTTAAAATATTATGCACTTCGGGGATTACATATTTGGTGTTTTCATTTCCGTTTATTTTATCAGAAGGTTTTAGAAGAACTGCAATGCTGGCAGGCCAAACAACAAAAAGTTTTTATGCCCAGATTCCAATATCAGGTGGAGAATCAATAATTTTATTTTTGGCAGTTGTTATCTTTTTTTACGTATTGTTTTTTTACAAAAAATCATCAATTGATGATTTATGGAAAAGATTTTTTGTAATGATTTTGATATTTTTTATCTTTACTCATTATCATCCGCAGTGGTTTTTATGGACTATGCCATTTTTTACTATCGACTTAATTATTTCTAAGTTTAAACACTGGCCACTTTTCTTGGGCGTTTTAATAAGTTTTGTAGGATTACTCTTTTCTTTTGACCCAGGTCTTACTATTGGATTGTTTGCTCCGATTAATCCGTTACTTTATAATTTAGCGCCAATTTGGCAGTTATTAGGAATTAACATTGATTTAAATACCTATCGAAGTATATTTCAGACGATTTTTGTAGGTTTTGCAGTTTATTATATTTATGAACATAAGTAAATTATTAGTTTTAGCTATAGTTTTAAGACTTCTTGTTTCTGCCCTTTTGTTTCATCCTGATATTAAAACAATTGCATTTCAAACATCTTTTTTAAAACGAGGTGTAGTTAATATATATCCTTATTTAATAAATAATAAGGCAATCCTGCCATTAAAAGAAGAGTTTGTTTATTTTCCACTTACTTACTTTACACTGGGTGGGTATCAAGCAATGATATCAACCTTTTTAGGCAAAGATTTTAACAGTTGGTTACAGGATGCTGGTGCAAATTCAGTTGTTAACAATCCTAATATATTTAAATATTTAATATTTTTAAAACTTCCATTATTGATTGCCGATTTAGCAATCGCATTTATACTGCTTAAACTTTTTAAAGATAAAAAAGAAGGGGAACGGGCATTTACTTTGTGGTTATTTAATCCTTTTACAATAGTTTTGATTTATGCCTTTTCTAATATTGATCTTTTTGCAGTACTTCTTACATTAATTGCTTTTTTATATATTAAAAGAGAAAAGTTACTGACAGCTGCAGTTTTTATTGGTCTTGCTGTATCGTTTAAACTTTATGCGCTTCTTTTTGTACCGTTTTTGATACTTAAGGCAAAAAATACAAAAGAAAAGTTATTGGTTTTGGTAATTCCTTTATTAATGTTTCTAGTTACAATAATTCCGTTTTGGTCACAAAGTTTTCTTGATTCTGCACTTTTGTCTGGATTATCAACTAGACTTTTTGGACCAAGTTTTACAATAGGTTTTGGTGAATCAATTGTAATGGGTTTACTTTTAATGTCAGCCCTATTTTTTGCCGGCTTTGTTTTTGATCATAAGTTTCACTTATTTAATTATTTTGTTACTTTGCTTTTAATTATTTTTTCATTTTCTCATTTTCATATATCGTGGCTTCTTTGGATTGCTCCATTTCTGATTATTTTAGTGGTTAAAAGACCAATATTGTCGTTACCGATATTCTTCTGGGCAATTTTTGCAATAAGTATTCCTTTATTTTATTCAGATCGCTTCATGACAATCTCACTATTTAGAATTTACACAACTTGGTACGATATGTTGCCAACCCCATTTTTAGCTATACAGAAATTCTACGACCCCTTTATTTTCCAAGGCATGTTGCACTCTGTCTTAGCAGGAATATCATTAGTAATTGGCTATAAAATAAACAAAAATGACTAAATTTACTGTTATATCAATATTATTTTTACTATTTGTGTTACCTATTTTCATGTTACTCCCAATTAAGATGGTTCCGAGTGGAGATCAGCCTGGGTATGGAGATATGGGTCGAGTTTCTATATATGGTACCAGAACATTTGGTCAAGAATTTATCTCTAAGAATAATAATTTAATGGCTGTGGGAACAACAATTAAAAACCCAAATTTAAAAAATAAAAAGGATATTAATTTTAAGTTGTTTGATGAAAAGAACAATTTATTAAGAGAAGTTATGCTAAATGGTTTTAATGTTGGAGATGGCGACTTTGTGAAAATTGTTTTTGATCCACTCTCTGGTTCAAAAAATAAAAAGTTTAAGTTTGTAATTTCTTCACCAACAGCAGGGGAAGAAGAAATAATAGAGTTATTTTTAATTGCTCCAACTGATTCAGTTCTTAGCTATAATTACGGTGATGAAATAAAAGAAGGTGGAATTCCAATGGTTACATTTCATAAGTCAGGGGGCGTTCTTACGAACGTAAAAACAATCTACTCTAATTTACTTTCCAAATTATAACTTCTGAATTTTCAAAAAATTTTGATAAACCAAGTAATTCTGGATTGACTTTTGGTGCAACCGCTTTAGGATAATACAATATATTGGCATTGGTAGACTTTAGAGCTGTACTAATCTTGACAGCATCTAAGTTATCAAAAATTACTCTTTTTATTTCAAGACGGGGCTTATAATCATAGCCCATGATATCTACTTGTTCATAATCATCAAAATAGGTTCTTCGAGAAGAAAATGCAGACACATATGATGTATCAAACCAATCCCAAATATCAGGGGTAATCTTCTTTAGATCTAAATACTGATTGTATGGTGGGGTTAAAATTACAGCGTTTATGTCAGTATTATTTTTAATAAAATTTAAAGCTTCAATTTCTGATGCACTAATCTTCGCGAACGCTGATCGAGTGTAGTAACCATCTTCGATGTAGAACTCTTTCAATAAATTAATTTGAGTAGGAATCATTAATAGAAAGATGACAGGGACTAGAATCTTGAATCTAGAAGTTAACTTAGCTGTTCCGATTCCAGCTAAAATTCCAAATAATAATATAAAGTATTGCAAAAACTGTGCGGTGTTACTGGCTACACCTTTTTGTAAAAAGAGTAATGGAAAAATCAAAGAAAAGATAATTGAGATTTTAAAAATTGCATTGGTCTTTACAAATTCCCAAAGGCCTAAAAATCTCATACCCAAATTTCCAAAAAAGAAAATTAAAAAGCCCATTCCTTCAAGCCAAATAACTCTTTTTAAGTTATGTTCGTAAATATATGTTTGGCGTCTTAACTCCCAATCCAACAGATTAAGCCTTGAAGGCTCAACAATCATGGTTCGTATATACCACCAGGGTTCATAAATTAAAAACGATCCAGTATTTGATGAGTTTGGTAAATAAAGGGCAAGAGCCATAATTCCACTTAAAAATGAAAGGAAAAATAATTTAGCATCTTTTTTAAATATTAAATTCCAAGTACCAATTATTGCTAAGGTTAAAAGAATAATTACCCCCGCATAAATTTTGAAGGCAGAGATTGTCCCTAGTAAAATAAAGGAGATAAAAAAGAATAATTTTTGTTTTGACTTGTCATTATTTTGTAAAAATGTTATGACAAAATAAATAGCTGATAAAAATAAAAAGTTAGAAATGATTTGCGGTGGATTACCGCTTGAACTTTGAATTTGAGTGGCCCAAAAGACGCTTTCTCCCTTTCCAATTAGATAGCCAAAACTTCCCGCAAAATAAGTAAATATAGTTGCCCAAATAGAGGCTTGGAAGTTATTTGTTAGTTTTTTTGTTAGAAAATATACAGATGCTCCTAAAAATAGTGAATAAATTAATGGAAATATCCTAAAATACAAATTCTCGTTTGTAATCTTAGTATATTTACCAACTATTGCAGGTAAAATGTCAGAAAAAAAATGATAGTTAGTTAGTTTCTCTCCTGCAAAGATAGGGTTTTGAAGTGGCCATGTTTTTTTCATTTCTTCCATTAAAGCAATATGCCAAGTTCCGTCATGTCCGTGAGCGCTCCAAAATAAAAGATCGCCATTTTTGTAAGTTCCACTTGGTGAAATAACTGCAAGCTGGCCTATAATTCCGATTGAAAATACTAAAAGAACTATAAATGTTTGAAGATTCCAGACTATTTTTATATTTTTTATTGTTTTTGCTAATGGCTTAAAGCCAACAGCTAATAGCGCTATTGTTATGGGAATGATTAAATAGGGAATATTTAGTACAATTAGAATATATGATAGGAAAGTTAATAGGGCAAATACAAAAATTGATCCCATTAGTAAGGTTTCCATATATAAATTATATACTAATTGCCATACTTCTATTAGGTTTTGCAATTCGAGCCTACAAAATAACTTCACTGCCTTTATACGGAGACGAACTTACTATCGTCTATGATTCATATTCCTTGCTAAAAACTGGAATGGACCAAACAGGTGAAGCTTTGCCGTTAACTTTTAAAATGGGAGCAGGTAGACCTGCAGGCTATGTCTATGGCAGTATACCGTTTGTGGCTATCTTTGGTCCAGGTGTTTGGGGGGTAAGGGGATTGTCTTTTGTGTCAGGCCTAGGGATTATCGTTTTAATGTACTTTTTAGCTAAGAAGTTATTCAGTAAAAGGGTTGGCCTTATTGCAAGTTTTTTAACTGCCATATCTATGTGGGATATATATCTCTCCCGAGCAGGATTTGAGGCCCATTTTGCACTTTTTCTAGCACTTTTTGCTGTAGTTTTGTTTTTATATAAAAAATATGTGCCAATGGCTATTTTTTTTGGCTTAACAATTTTTACTTATCCTACATTTAAATTAACGCTTCCCCTGCTTCTCTTTTCTCTTATTGTTTTTGCAGGCATTAGAGAAATACTTAAAGACAAATTATTTATAATTGCTTTAATTATTTTGGCAATATTTGCATCTTTATCCATCAAGGAAACATTGAATGGTGGTTCAGAAGAAAGATTTTCAAGATTAAATATCTTGTCTGATGTTAAATTAAAAGAGGAATTAATTCAAAAAATAAACGAAGAAAGAACATTATCAACACTACCTGAAGTTGTGAAACCATTAGTTTACAATAAACCTTTAAATTACGGAAGATTGCTTTTTGAAAATTATATGGAAAACTTATCACCAGAATTTCTTTTCTTAAGAGGGGACAGAAACCCAAGACATAATCCAGGAGAATGGGGAATGTTATATCTGGTTGAATTACCCTTAATTTTGTTAGGTCTTTTTTACTTAGGTAAAAAAAACACCAAAGAACTATATTTACTTATTTCTTGGATTCTTATCGTTCCACTAGCCACTATGTTTTTAGGACAAACTCATGCTTTAAGAAATGCCTTTATGCTTCCTCCATTTTTATTAATTTCAAGTTTTGCTCTGACTAAAGTTTCTAAGAAAATATTATTTTTATTTGCTATACAACTAATTTATGTATTATTAACTATTTATTATTATGCACCAAATAAATTTGGTTCTTTTTGGTCACTTACGGCAAAAGAGGCATCATTAGATGCTATCTCTAAACCTAACCAAAAAGTGATACTTTCAACAAGTATCGACAATATCGAATATGCTTATCCAGTTTATGCCAAAATTGATCCAAATTTAGTTATTTCCCAATATGGAAAATTCCCTAAAATATATGGAAATGTAGTAATTACTGATCAAGATGAAAAGTAAATTAATATTAATTTTAATTGTTTTTTTAGCATTTTTTTTAAGATTTTACAAAATTACTTCAATTCCACCTTCATTAAATTGGGATGAGACCTCAATTGCCTATAATGCATATTCGATATTAAAAACAGGTAAGGATGAATGGGGAGAAGTTTTGCCTCTTCATTTTAAATCATTTGGTGAATACAAATTACCAGCACAAATTTATGCCTCAATTCCAGCAATTGCAATCTTTGGACTAAACGAGTTTGGGGTTCGCATCACTCCTGTCGTTTATGGAACTTTAACAGTATTTCTTTTATATCTTTTAGTGCAAGAACTGTACAGAAAAAAAGAAATTTCTTTAATATCTTCGTTTTTGCTGGCAATCTCGCCTTGGCACATTCAACTTACTCGCGCTTCGTTTGAATCATCATTCTCTCTGTTTTGGTTTTTGCTGGCCTTACTGTTTCTGGTTAAAGGTCTAAAACGACCTAGATTTTTAGTGGTTTCTATGATTCCATTTGTAATTTCAGTTTATACATATAATACAGCCAGAGTTTTTACACCACTGTTTTTACTTGTTTACTATTTATTAAATATTAAGTTTTTATTCAAAAATTTCAAATATTTAGCATTTAGTTTTTTAACATTTGTGATTTTAGTAAGTCCTATTATTCCCTTTGTACTCTCTGGAGACGCTACGGCTCGTTATAAATTAGTAAGTATCACTGATGATGCAGGACTAATCCCTAGAATTGAAGAAAGAAGAAATTTATCAAAATTATCACCTATTATTACAAAGCTAATTCACAATAGGTATACATATAACACATATTATTTTAGTCAAAATTATCTTGCTCACTTTAGCCCAAGTTTTTTATTTCTTAAAGGTGCAGGTCACCATCAACATCATGTCCAAGGTGTGGGGGAACTTTATTGGTTCCAAGCGCCATTCTTATTATATGGATTATATTTATTAATAAAACGAAAAAGCAAATCTTTAAAAATACTTCTTCCTTGGTTACTTTTGGCCTTTGTACCCGTTTCTATGACAAATGATAGTATTCCAAATGCACTTCGTACTCTAATTGTTGTCCCTGTTTATCAGATTTTTACTGCAATAGGAATATATGAATTTATTAAACTTAATAAATATACAAAAATTATATTACTTACAACATTTGTTTTATTTAGTATTAATTTTTATATATTAGCAAATAATCTTTATACACAATACCCTATACGTTATTCAAAAGATTGGCAATATGGGAATAAGCAAGTTGTTGAGTATATAAAAGAACATCAGGACGAATATAGTCTAATAGTCTTTTCAAGAACTTATGGAGAACCACACATTTTTACACTCTTTTATTTACAATATGACCCAGCTAGATTTCAGAACTCCAAAAACTTAGAAAGATTTGAAACTTTTGATTGGGTAAGGGTACTAAGATTTGATAGATTTTATTTTCCTGATCTAGGGGATGAAGGTACAAAATACAACGATGTTATCAAAGCAAATAAAGGCAAAAAAATACTATTCATTGGAAAACCTGGTGATTTCCCACCTGAGGCCAAAATATTAGAAAGGATTAATTTCTTAGATGGCTCAGAAGCTTTTGAGATTACTACAAACTAATTTTGTATTGATATTGATATGTCTACTTTTTTTAGGAACGAGACTTTTTAGAATTAGTGGAATTCCATCATCTGTTTACTGGGATGAGGCATCGATTGGTTACAACGCCTATTCAGTTTTAACTACAGGTAAAGATGAGTGGGGGGAATTTATGCCCTTACACTTTCGTGCCTTTGGAGAGTTTAAACTTCCTGTCTATATATACTCAGTTACGGCTAGTGAATTTATATTTGGTTTAACTCCCTTGGCTGTTCGTTTACCTGCGGTTATATTTGGACTTTTATCAATTATTGGTTTATATTTATTAGTTCTAAAATTAACTAGTAATAAATTATTATCTCTTATCTCCTCATTCTTATTTGCTATCTCGTCTTGGTTTTTTATTTTTTCAAGAACAGGCTATGAAGCAGTTGCTGGGTTATCCTTTTTTATATGGGCAACCTATTTTGGAATTTTAAGTTTTAAGAAAAAGTGGTTTTTTATTTTTTCAACTTTATCCTTTATATTATCGTACTATTCATACAACAGTTTCCGTGTTTTAACGCCTTTTGTTTTAATTCCCCTTCTGGTATTTTCATTTTATAAAAAGAAATTTGCTGAAGTATTGATATCCATCATTATATTGGTTGTCAGTATCATACCTATATACAAGTTATATACAAAAGATTCAGGTCTATCTAGACTTCAAACAGTTGGTACTAAATCAAGTATTATTAGCAATTACATTAAAAATTTCTCTCCTGAGTTTTTGTTTGTTAAGGGGGATTCAAACCCAAGAAGTCAAATACCAGGAAATGGAGAACTATATTATCTTGATGCAATGTTTTTGTTGTTGGGGATTTTATATATCTTAAAGTCCAAAAATTACAAATTTTACGCAATTCTTGGGATACTACTTATTGCCCCAATACCCGCTGCAATTACAAAAGAAAATCCACATGCACTGCGGGCTATTTTGATGAGTCCTATTTTGTCTGTAATTTGTGCAATGGGAATTTATTATTTTTCTAGCTTTTTTACTAAAAATAAAAATATATTATTAACAATAATTATTGTATTTTACGTCCTGACTTTTGAAGGTTATATATATAAGTTTGGGACGGAGTATAACAATTTATCTCGTTCAGCTTGGCAATATGAGTACAAGCAAATTTTTGAAAACCAAAAAGAAGGCTGTGTCTCAGACGAGTTTGCCCAGCCTTATATCTTTGCACTTTTTTATCACAAGGTTGATCCTTACTATTTTAGACAAACAAAAATTTTAAATAAAGTTTCAGACTGGGGTTTTTCAACAGTAAAGTCATTTGGCAATTTTGATTTTCCTAAAATATGCAAAAATTAACTTACTTTTTTTTGATATTAATTGTTTTACTTTCAGTATTTTTAAGGTTTTGGAAACTTGATCAAACACCACCTTCAATTACTTGGGATGAGGCAACCGTTGGTTATAATGCCTATACAATACTTAATTGGGGTAAAGATGAATGGGGAAGAACACTTCCTTTAACGTTTAAATCATTTGGAGATGACAAAAATCCAGTCCATGTATATTTAACTGTTCCTTTTGTTGGCCTTTTCGGTTTAAATGACTATGCAGTCAGGTCATCAGCTGCAACCTTTGGTGTATTAAATGTTATCTTAATATTTTTCTTGGTTAGAAGTATTTTTAAAAGTAATGGTTTAGGTTTAATTTCAAGTTTATTTTTAGCACTTTCTCCATTTAATATTCAATTCTCAAGATTCAATCATGAATTAAACTTTGCAATGTTTTTCTTTTTACTTGGTCTTTATTTTTTCTATAAAGCCATAAATGGAAACATCAAATATATAATACCCAGCCTTTTAATGTTTGGAGTTGATCTTTTAACATATCAAAGTGCCAAAGTGGTAACACCTGTACTGGTGTTTTTAATTTTATTTATAAATCTAAAATTGTTGTGGCAAAACAAGAAATATTTATTCTTTGGGATTTCAATCTACGCACTATTTCTAAGTCTTTTGTTTATTAAACCTGAACTATTGGGCGGAGAAAGGCTTAAACAAAACCAAATACCCAAAGAACAAATCGAAAAAATAGGATTAGCGAAAATAATTCTTGGACGCTATGAAAAATATTTCCAAACTCAATTTCTATTTATTACTGGGGATACTAATTCAAGACACTCAATTCAAACAGTCGGTACTTTTTATTGGTTGGATTTACCGTTTTTAATAGTTGGGTTATTAGGTATTTTGGCAAGACTTTTTATTAAAAAAGACAAACAAATGCTACTAGTTCTAATATGGGCCTTAATTGCTCCGATTCCTGCAGTTGTAAGTTCCGAAGCTCCACATGTAGCTAGAGCTATGTTTCTAACAGGCAGTTGGACAATAATATCTGCATATGGAGCTTATTTAGTAATTACAGCTTTTAAAAATAAATATTATCAGGTTTTAATGTCTATATTATTGATTTTGGCAATAACCCCATATTTTTATAAATATTTAAAAAGTTATTACACTGAATACGCAAATAAATATGCAATTGAGTGGGTTTATGGCATGAAAGAGGTTGTTGAATTTAGTAAAAAACAAGATTTTTATAAAGTTTATATGACAGACATTAGAATGCAACCATACATTTTCTTTTTATATTACCTAAAAGTCCCACTCCCTGATTATTTAGCAACTGTTAAGTTTAATCAAACAAAAAGTAAACCATCAAATTTAATATCGATTTTTGATAATTATCAGTTTGTTTGGAATGAAATTTATAGCGAGCCCGGGGACGGAATTTTATATGTAATTAGCCCCAGCATTTATGACGGACTAGCCTTTAAAAATGACTTCGAGGTACTAAACTTGATAAAATATCCTAATGGTAATGATGCCTTTTACTTAATATCAAAAAAATGGATACCTTAAAACTCTCGGTAGTATTGGCAACAAGAAACGAGGAAGAAAATATAACTAGATGTATTAATTCTGTTAAAGATATTGCTAGTGAAATAATTGTTTTTGATGAATATTCAACTGATAAAACCCGCGAATTGGCAGAAAAATCAGGGGCCAAAGTTTTTCTTGAACCACATCATGATATATTCCATATCACAAAGCAAAAAGCTCTCGAAAAAGCTAAAGGAGAATGGATTTTGCAACTTGATGCAGATGAAATTGTTACCCCAGAACTTGCCAAAGAAATTGGGAAAGTAATCTCCTCCGATGGTGGCCCGCAGGGACTTCTCGGAGGTGATAGTAATAAACAGAAATTATTTCTTCGTCACCAACAATTAATTGAAGAAAGGGATGGAAAAATAGGTAAAGATGGTGGAGAAATTGTTGGATATTTTATTCCCAGAAGAAATATGTTTTTGGGAAAACCATTAATTCACGCAGGGGTATATCCAGATGGAGTAATACGCTTAGTTAAAAATAGATTTGCAAGATTTCCTCAAAAATCTGTACATGAACAAATTGAACTTGATGGAAAAGTAGGCTGGTTAAATGGTGATTTATTGCATTACGATTCACCAACATTAAAAAGATATTTATCTCGTTTAAATCGTTACACCGATCTTCATGCAGAAGAGTTGAGAGTTAAAAAAATACCAAAAAACGTTCTAAGTTTTTTGAAGTTTACCATACTACTTCCTACATACTACTTTCTACTGTTATATATTCGTCATCTTGGTTTCCTTGACGGCGTTAATGGCTTTCTTTGGAGTTTTTTTAGTGCCCTCCATTTCCCAATTGCATATTTTAAATTCATGACAGATAATAAAAATTATGATTAGCCCAAAAGACATATTTGCGGGAAAAAGCGCAGGAATTACCACAGTTTCTTTTTATCCAGATGATAATAAAAGATATTATTCTGAATACGATATAAAGTCGTACAAAGCTGATTTTATAATTAATAATTTAATGGACTTAGTAAAGATAGTAAACTAGGTTATAATTCTTCAAATGGCTTTAAAGATTGAGATTAATGAAAAGTTTAAGGAGGCAATTGGTGCAGTTAGAGACGCGAAAAATGTTTTCATAACTGGTAAAGCAGGAACTGGAAAATCCACCTTACTTAAGGTAATTAGAAATAGTCTTGAAAAAAATAATGTAGTTTTAGCTCCAACAGGTGTTGCTGCCGTTAATATTGGGGGACAAACAATTCATTCCTTTTTTAAATTTAAGCCAGATATCACAATAGAAAAAGTCATAAAAAAATATAGAAATGTCAAAAACCCTGAAATTTATAAAAATTTAGAAATTTTAATTATTGATGAAATTTCCATGGTCAGGGCCGATCTTTTGAATTGTGTTAATACATTCTTAAAAATGCATGGACCAAAAAAGAATACTCCATTTGGCGGAGTCCAACTTGTGTTTATTGGAGATTTATATCAGCTTCCTCCTGTTGTAACTTACAAAGAAAAAGAAATATTTAGTTTACTGTATGAAAGCCCTTATTTTTTTGATTCCAAAGCTTTTAAAGAAACCAAGTTTATTTTAATTGAACTTGAGAAAATTTACAGACAAACTGAAGAAGACTTTATTAAAATTTTAAATGCTGTCAGGAATAGGTCAATCGATGATATTTTACTTGAAACTTTAAATAAAAACACTAATTTTAATTTTGAACCAAGGACTGACGAAGGGTATATTGAACTTGTAACAGTTAACGCAAAAGCTGACGAAATAAATTTTGCAAAACTTACCAATTTGGCTGGTAAGATGTTTACTTATGAGAGTGAAATCATCGGAGATTTTGATGAAAAGGCTTTTCCTGCCCCACAGATACTGGACCTAAAAATTGGATCCCAAATAATGTTAACCAATAATGACAAATCAGGAAGATGGATTAATGGAACAGTAGGGAGGTTAGAAAAAATAAAAAAAGAAAATGATATTGATAAAATTTGGGTAAGACTTGAAAATAGAGAATTAGTTGATGTAACTCCTAACACCTGGGAAATGTATAAATTTTCATATGACTCTAAAAATAATAAAATAACAACAGAAACGACAGGCTCGTTTACCCAGTATCCAATAATATTATCCTGGGCTATAACAATCCATAAATCCCAGGGCAAAACTTTTAACAAAGTAATTGTTGATATGGGTAGAGGATCTTTTGCTCATGGTCAAACGTATGTTGCATTATCAAGATGCACTACACTTTCAGGACTTGTTCTTCGTGTTCCAATTAAAAAGAGTCATATTTTGCTTGACTTCCGAGTTGTTAAATTTTTGACAAGCTTTCAATATCAGTTATCGGATAATAATATTTCACTTGATGTAAAAATAGAATATTTAAAGAAAAAACTTGACGAGCGAAGCTCTTGTGATATTGTTTACTTAAAATCTAACGATGAAAAAACAAAGAGAACAATTTGGCCAAGAGAAATTGGCAAGATGGAGTATCTTGGCAAGGAGTTTATTGGAGTAATTGCAGACGACGACCTTCGTGGGGAAGAAAGAGTTTTCAGAGTAGATAGAATTTTGGAAATAAAATAAAGGTTTGGAAATTATAAACCCAACAGAAATAAAATTAGTGCTTTTTGAACATGAAGTCTATTTTCAGCTTCTTGAAAGACAACAGATTTCTCTCCATCAATTACCTCACTGGTTACTTCATTTCCACGGTAAGCTGGTAAACAATGCATAAAAATTGCATTTTTCTTAGCAAGACTCATTAGCTTATTATTAACCTGGTATTTGGTAAATATTTTAAGTCGTTTTTCCTTTTCTTTTTCATCACCCATACTTACCCATGTGTCAGTGATTACAACATCAGAATGAAAAATAGCTTCTTTAGGGTCTTGGGTTTCAGATATTTTGGATCCAGTTTTGGCAGCAATTTTTCTTGCAATTGTACTTATTTCTTTTTTCATAAAATAACCTTTTGGGGAGGCACATTTAAAGTTAATACCTAAAATTGCTGAGGCAAGTGCTAAAGAATGGGTAACGTTATTTTCACAATCTCCCACAAAAGAAATCGTTATGTTTTTAAATGTCTTTTTAACTTCATAAATTGTCATTAAATCGGCTAAAATTTGACATGGGTGTTCTAAATTAGAAAGTCCATTAATAATAGGAACTGTAGAATTTTCTGCTAGTTTAATAATTGATTCATGAGAAAAAGTACGTGCCATAATAATATCAGCTACTGATGAAGTAACTTTAGCAATATCTTCTACTGGTTCTCTAGATCCCATTTGAATATCGTCTGGACCTAAATAAATTGCATGTCCTCCAAGTTGTGTCATTCCAATTTCAAAGGAAATTCTTGTGCGTAGTGAGGGCTTTTCAAAGATCATTGTTAATGTCTTACTGTCAAGAAACTTTTTAACCTTTCGTTTTGTTTTTTGTTGCTTTTTTAAAACTATCGCTCTATCAATAATTTTTTTAATTTCATAAGCTGTAAGATCGGTAATTGAAGTTAGGTGTCTTAATTTCATTATTTCATTTTGTGAGATTATAACTGATATAATATCACTATGCAAAAAGTACCTTTTATTGTTTTTGGAATATTTATTCTTTTAGGTCTTTCTGATTCTGTATTTTTAACTTGGGAACATTACACATTAACTTCAATTGGTTGCCCAATTAGCCCTTGGATTAATTGTTTAGCTGTGACATCTTCTAAGTATTCTGAAATCTTTGGTATACCACTAGCGCTTTTGGGAAGTATTTATTATGTATTTTTATTTTTCTTTCTGACAAAAAGTAAGGAAAAAATGTTTAAGCATTTCTTTTTAATTACATCTAGTTTCGGAGTTTTATTTTCAATTTACTTAATTTATGTCCAAGCTTTTGCAATAGGACTATTTTGTCTTTACTGCTTAATATCTAGTGTGATTTCATTTTTAATTTTCGGTTTAACCTTTTATTTTTTTGGCAGTGAATGGAAAACTTTAGTTGTTGATTCTTTTGGATATAGTTATGGATATATCATAAAACCTATTTTATTTTTGATTGACGCCGAAGTAGTTCACACTAACATGGTTAAGTTTGCTGAAATGTTACCAAAAAGTTTATTGAAACTATTTAAATTTATATTTGTTAACAATTATACAAATTTAAAACAAAATATTCTAGGTATTAATTTTAAAACCCCAATTGGTCTTGCTGCGGGATTTGATTACGAGGCAAGACTTACGCAAACATTACCATCCATTGGTTTTGGCTTTCAGACAGTTGGGACAATTACTAACATGGCTTATGGAGGCAATCCAGGACCAATGTTGGGTAGGCTTCCTAAATCAAAATCGTTACTTGTAAATAAAGGTTTTAAAAATCTAGGTATCGTAGAAACTCTCTCACGCCTTGTGGACAAGAGGTTTGTTTATCCTGTTGGAATATCAATAGGTAGAACAAACTCAGTTACATTAAATACCATTGGAAAATCTATAAATGACATTGCGACTGCGTTTAAAATTGTCAAAAAATCTAAACTAAATAATTCCTTTTTTGAATTAAACATTAGCTGTCCAAATATTATTCATGACCTTGGTATAAATTTTTACGAATTAACAAATTTAGAAAAACTTTTAATTGCTATAGATAAAGTTAATCCTAATAAACCAGTTTTTATAAAAATGCCAATTGATCAGACAGATAACCACACCATCTCAATGTTAAAATTAATAACCAGGCATAAAGTTAAAGGTGTTATTTTTGGAAATTTGCAAACCAATAAAAAACATAGAACACTTATTCAAAATGAAGTTAACAAATATAAAATGGGTAAATATTCAGGTAAGCCAACATTTGAAGATTCTAATAGACTAATTAAACTTGCCTACAAGAATTTTAAAGATAGATTCATAATTATTGGTTGTGGTGGTGTATTTAATGCAGAAGATGCTTGGGTTAAATTTACAAACGGCGCAAGTTTAGTTCAGCTTATAACAGGTATGATTTTTGAAGGGCCTCAATTAATTGCACAAATAAATAGAGATTTGTCATATAAACTTTCTAAAGAAGGATACAAAAATATTGCCGAAATAGTTGGAATTAATGTAAACTAAATATATATGAAGACAGCAGTGATTACGGGTGCCGGTGGGGCTATGGGTAGTGAATTGGTCAAAGCTTTAGAAAAAGAAGACGTAACTTGTATTTTAATTGAGAGAGAAAGGGATCTTCTAGGAGAATTGGTTCATATGCTGGATGGTAATAAACACTTTTTTTATAAAGCAGATTTTACCAATCAAAAAGATATTCAAAATATTATAAGCAATATTATCAGTAAGCATCAAAAAATTGACTATCTTTTTAATGTGGCAGGTATTGGAATTTATAAAAAACTAGAGGATTTAACACTTTCCGAATGGAGAGCTTCAATGGATATAAATGTAAATTCTATATTTTTGTTTTCAAAAGGACTCTTACCTCTATTAAAAAATTCTAAAAATGCAATGGTACTCTCTTTTGGTTCGGGAATGGGAATATATCCTAAAGAAAATAGAGTTGCCTACTGTGCTTCTAAATTTGCACTTCGAGGACTTTCTTTGACTTTATCTCGTGAGTTTAAAGGGCGAGGTGTTGACTTTGTACTATTAACTCTTGGCTCTGTTATGACAGATTTTGGCACAGGCGGTTTAATTTATAGAAAAAAACTTGAAACTAACGGCAAAAAATATTTAAATGTAGAAGAAGTAATTTCTAAAGTAATAGAAATAATAAAATTATCTTCAAGGAAAGAGGAATATACCCTTTTCCCTGAAGGATATGAAGAGGAAACTAAGTAGGATATAATTACTTTGTGAATTATTATCAAACTAAATCAACTTTGTTGCATGGTTCAAATTACAAAGAAATTAAAAAAAACTCAGATAAGTTATTTGCATCACTTCAAAAACAAACTAAGCGTCAGCCTTATGTTCGATCAGCATATTTTAGTAAGCAAAAAATATTTTTCAATCTATTTTGGATACACCTATTTGATAAACCTGATAAAATAAGGTCAGAGAGACTTAGATTTTTAAAATGTGGGATTGAATTGATTCAAAAATCGAGAAATCATCCTGAAAGCAAAGATAATCTAAATAACAAAGCTGAGATTTTGCATCGATTTATGGGAATTACAAAAAATAAAATAAAATTTGCTGTACAAATTAAAGAAATAAAACGGACAGGAAAAAAGTATTTAATGTCTGTATTTTTATATGATTAGCAGATAAACAAGAAATTCCTCCGCCAGGTTGAAGTATATAAACTTCGGCCGAGGAATTATCTTAAAGAGTATAATAACATATTATGTCAAGTAAATCAATCAAGATTGCGATTGTAAGTGGGGCATCCAAAAACGACGATGCCGTGAGGGGAATTGGAGTACACACTTCTCAACTGTTTGAACAGTTGAGACAATTATCAATTAACAATTATCAATTTTCAATTACCAAGAGTACTAGCCAAGCTGATATAGTTCATTTTACTGTTTTTAGACCGTTTTTTATTTCTTTACCATTTTTTAAATCAAAGAACCAAAAATTGGTTTTGACAATTCATGATTTGATTCCATTGATCTACCCTAATCATTATCCTGCTGGAATTAGAGGTAAAATTAAATTTTTAATTAACAAGTTTTTGGTTTGGAAAAATATTGATCAAATTATAACTATTTCTGAAACTAGCAAAAAGGATATTTGCAGATTTTTACAAGTTGATCCAAAAATTGTCAATGTAATTTATCTTGCCCCAAAAGAAATTTATAAAAAATCTAAAGTTATTAATAATTATAAATTACCCAATAAATTTGTACTGTACACAGGGGATATTAATTATAATAAAAATATTCCTAATTTAATTAAAGCTTGTGAAATTGCAAAAATTCCCTTAGTTATTGCAGGTAAGCACGCTAAAGAAATTCAAAATATGGATTTAAAACATGCAGAATTAAAACACCTTAACAATATTGATTGGTCAGGTGTAATTAGGGTTGGTTTTGTCCCCGATGAAATTCTAGTTGATTTATATAATTTAGCAACAGTTTATGTACAGCCTTCTTTGTATGAAGGTTTTGGATTGCCTGTTTTAGATGCTGTTGCTTGTGGTACACCAATTGTCGTTACGAAAACACAAGCGTTGGTTGAAATACTTGGAACAAATTTAAATTATGTTGATCCTAACGATCCAAAAGATATGGCACGAGGAATTTTAAATCCAAATAAAAATATAAAATTACCAAGAGAATATTCATGGCAGAAAACAGCTGAAGAAACATTAGAAGTCTATGTCAAAGCGTGATTATTGGTTTATTTTAAAAAGTTATTTGGTTTGGAGAATTGCAATAACGATTGTAGCTATATTGGCCATTAATTATATACCAAGATTTAGTGATAATTTTTTCGGGGGGAGATTATTAAATTACGAAGCTAATCCACTTCTTTGGGGATGGGCAAATTTTGACGGAGAACATTACCTTTCTATTGCTATAAACGGTTATAAAGATTTACAACAAGCTTATTTTCCCTTTTATCCCCTTTTAATAAGATTATTTGGTGGTTCTATCGTTGTGGCAATTCTAATTTCTAATATCTCATTTCTAGTTGCTATCGTAGGTTTATACAAATTAATTAGATTGGATTATTCAGAAAAAACAGCAGAATTAGCCATTATTTTACTTTTAATATTTCCAACCTCTTTCTTTTTTGCAACTGTCTATACAGAAAGTTTATTTTTAGCTCTTGTTGTTTGGAGTTTTTTTCTTTTTAGAAGGCAAAAGTATTTTTCTGGGTTAGTTTTAGGTACATTATCTTCTTTAACGCGTGCAATTGGTATTATTCCAATTGGGTTACTTTCATATATGACTTATTCAAAATATCGCTGGGGTGATTATCTTACTTTTTTTCATAATCAAACCTATTTTGGTGAGCATAGGAGTAACCAAATAATTTTATTGCCTCAAGTCTTATATAGGTATTTAGTTAAGATTATTCCTAATTTAAATTGGGAATATTTTCCAATAGTTTTTACAACCTTTCTTGAAGCAATTATTGCTATTATATTCTTAATTATAATCATTTATTCTTTCAAAAGAATTAGATTTGAATATTGGTTGTTTTTAGCCTTTGGATATTTATTACCAACGTTATCTGGAAGTTTTTCGTCACTCCCAAGATATGTTGTAGTCTTATTCCCAGCTTTTATATACATGGCAACAAGATTCAAAGATATTAAAAAAAGTTTTTTAATCGTAGGGCTATTCATAACAAGTTTGATTGCAATCGCTACAGAAATGATGTTTATTAGGGGTTATTTTGTGTCATAGAGCATAATATGAAAAAAATAAAAGATTTAATGAAACATCCACTTTTTTCGGGTAGTGCAATCATGTTTGTTGGGAGTATGGGAGCCAACGCAATTAATTATTTGTACCATTTAATTATGGGTAGGCTTCTTGGCCCTGTTGAATATGGAATTTTGGCGAGTCTCTATTCAATCATGTATTTAATTAGCATTATTCCGTCTTCTGCTAGTGTTTCTATAGTTAAATATATTTCTTCGTCTAAAAGTATAAATGTATATTCGGTTTATTCAGAAATTAATAAATTTATTTTTAAAATTTCATTGATAATTTCATTATTAATTCTTTTCTCATCAAAAGTAATTGCAAATTTCTTAAATATTGATAATTTATTATCAATAATACTTCTTGCTCCTGTTTTATTTTTATCTTTGGTTACATTAGTTAATCAGGCAACATCACAGGGGCTGATTAAATTTGTTGGACATATTGTTCCGAATTTAATATCTTCAGTATTTAAACTATTGCTTGGAATATTTTTTATTTATATTGGATGGTCGGTTGCTGGTGCGATGTTTGCAGTAACAATTGGTGCCCTTTTTGCTTATTTTTATAGTTTTAATTTTATAAAAAAACATATTTCTAAAACTAAATTACGAAAAATTGACATTATGCCATTTATTAGATATTCGGCTCCAGTACTGTTACAGTCTTTGGCTTTTACATCTATATTTACAATCGATGTAATGTTGGCAAAACATTTTCTAGATCCTTTTTCGGCCGGAATTTATGCAGCTCTTTCAACATTAGGAAAAATAATCTTTTTTGCCACTTCTCCTGTTACTGCAACCATGTTTCCTGTAATCTCCAAAAGAATAAGTTTAAAACAAGAATATAAAAAAATATTTTTCCTATCACTTCTTGCCACTTTTGCTATCGCATTTGTAATAACCTGCTTTTATTGGATATTTCCAAATATTGCCATTGGAGTATTGTATGGAAGAGAATACATTTCTGCTAAAACCGATTTAGTTTGGATGGGATTTTTTATTCTTTTTTATACTCTTTCAAACTTAATTGTAAATTTCTTTCTTTCTATTGGCAAACTCAAAATTGTTATTATTCCAATTTTGGCTGCGCTGATTCAAATATTGGTTATTTGGACTAATCATGATAGTATTACTGAAATTATACAGATATCTTTTTACACCACTTTAACAATGTTTATTTTGTTGATAGGATATACAGGCTACAATTTAATTTATGAACCAAAAAGATTATAAATTAAAAAAATTATGAACCAAAAAAATAAAGGCAAAAATCAATTTCTATCTGTTATTGTTCCAACTTATAAACAAGAAAGAACGATAAAAAAAGATTTAGAAAATATTATTGACACACTTGATAGTGGTTTATCAAATATTGACTTTGAAATAATTTGTGTGATTGACGGTAAAATTGATAATACTTCAAAAGAAGCAAAAAAAATTAAATCAAACAAACTAAAAGTGTATGAATATAACAATAATCAGGGTAAGGGTTATGCTGTTAGATTTGGGATGAGTAAGGCAAAAGGTGATTTGATATCTTTTCTAGATGCGGGTATGGATATTTCTCCAAAGGGAATAATGATGCTTATGGCACATATGGATTGGTACAACGCTGATATTATAGTAGGTAGTAAAAAACATCCAGTTTCTAAAGTTAACTACCCAATTTTAAGAAAAATATTAAGTTTGGGTTATCATCTAGGGGTTAGAATTCTTTTTGGACTTGATCTTTCTGATACTCAAAGTGGTATAAAAATATTTAGAAGAGAAGTGGTGGAAAAAATACTTCCTAGACTTTTAGTTAAAACTTATGCAATGGATATTGAAATGCTGGCTGTGGCTAAATACTTAGGCTTTGACAGAATTTACGAAGGTCCAATTGAAGTAACATTTAGTAAACTAACAAGTGCAGTTAGATGGAACACTAGTTTTAAGATGGCATGGGATACCTTAGCAGTTTTTTACCGATTAAAAGTTCTTCATTATTATGATGACAAAAATATAAACAACTGGATAAATTAGATTATAATACCGGTTATGACTATTATAAGTATTGAAAGTATGAATAAAGGTATGAAAGTAGTAAATTCTGTTCGTACTGCAATGAACGACTTGATGCCTCCAATAGAAATTAAGGCCTCAAAAAGAGATTTAACTATCTCTCTGGGAATAGCAGTATCTGAAAAAGAGAATGATTGGTATGGTGCGTTAAGTATATTTGGGAATATTTATAAAGATAATGATGGAAATCCAACAAATGATGAGCGTGTTAAAGCTGGAATATGGGCAAGTCAGATGCTTATAAATCTAGGTAGACTTAAACAGGCAACTGGCATACTTGATGGATGTTCAAAATTGTTGGCTAAAATAAATGATGACGATTTAAAATTACAACTTGAAGCCTTCGTTTTAGAAAAAAGAGCATGGGTCTCCGATTATCGAGGAAAACCTAAAATGGCATTAAAATACTTAAATGATGCAAAAAATCTTTTTGATTCTCTTGGTGCGGGTTTGTCTGATGAATTTGTCGAGTCTCGATCAACAGTCGAACATTTTTTGGGACGAGTCAATTTCGAGTTAGGAAATTTTGATACTGCGATAATTCATTTTAATATAGATTTAGGTAATTACAAAAGGGGTAGAAAAAATGGTAAACCTAAATCGTATGGTGAAGCATTTAATCTTGAATGGTTAGCTAGATGTTACGCATACAAAAACGAATTTCAAAGATCAAGGGAGCTTATTGATGAATCAATTCCATTTTTTGAGGAAGAATCAAAACTGAGAGGGAGTAGAGCAATAATTGCGCATTATTGCTTGACGAATGCAGAGATATCATTATTAGATTCAAAACCTACAGATGCTGTTTATTTTGCAAATGAAGCATTAAAACTGCGCGAGACGGAATTGCCAAAGTTTTCTAAAGGAAAAATAGAAGCTAGATTTGTTTTAGCGATCGCCCTATATTCTAGTATACCTTTTGTTTTTAAGGACCTTTTTGATCTTAACTAAATCTAGTACAATATGATTTGCATGAATATTTTAGTTTTTTCTTGGCGTGATCCAAAACACCCGTTAGCTGGTGGTGCTGAGCAAGTGATGCATGAACACATGAAAGGGTGGATTGAAGTAGGTCATAATGTCACATTTTTTTCATCAAAGGTAAAAGGTCTTGTTGATTATGAGAAAATAGATGGAGTAGAAATAATTAGACAAGGAAATCAATATTTAGGTGTCCAAATTAAAGGTTTTTTATATTACCTAAAAAATATAAATAATTTTGATTTGATAGTTGACCAGTTTCATGGTATTCCTTTTTTTACACCACTGTACGTTAAAAAACCAATCCTCGCGGTTTTACAGGAAGTTGCCAAAGAGGTGTGGTTTAAAAATCCATTTAATTTTCCAATAAATGTAATTGTTGGTTTAATTGGTTATATTTTAGAGCCTGTAATTTTTCTTTTGTATAAAAATTGTAAATTTATGGTTGGCTCAAATTCTGCCAAAGAAGATTTAATTAAATTTATGATACCTTCAAAAAATATTACAATAGTTCCGCATGGGGTATTGCTTCCCAAAAAATTGCCTGATCATAAAGTTACAAACCCCCAAATAGTTACCTATTTTGGGCCCCTAACGGGGGATAAGGGAATAATGGATGCAATAGAAACATTTAGTATTGTAAGTCTTTCAGGAGATTATAGATTTTACGTCATTGGTAGACCTGAAACCGACAATTATTATAGAAAAGTATTACAAAAGATTAACAAATACAAACTTAAAGAAAAAATCACATTTTATAAACGACCAGACGATGAAGAAAAGTTTAAGATTCTTTCAAAGTCGTATCTATTAATCAATCCGTCAATAAGAGAAGGGTGGGGACTTGTAAATATAGAAGCAAATTCTGTTGGTACTCCGGTAGTTGCATATAATTCAGCGGGTTTAGTAGATTCGGTTAAAGATGGGTATTCTGGGGTAATTGTTTCTGAAAATTCCCCTCAAAAAATAGCTGAAATAATTATCAATCTCTTATTGAATAAGGATAAATATAAAAAACTTCAAAGGACGTCTATTCTCTGGAGCAAAAAATTTGATTGGAAGATATCAAAAAAAATATCTCAAAAATTAATACCAAATATTTGATAGAATACAAATAACAAAGTATATGAACAAAAAAGTAGTTTGGGTAGCAACACCAACATTTTTGTATAGAAATTATTTATACCAGAAGATAATTTCTAAATTGCCTAGAAATTATAAGTTTCTATTAATAGGTACAGGTAGTGGATATTTTCTTGAAATTTTACAAAAAAGGGGTTTTCAGGGTACCGCTATTGACATATCTTCGGAATCTGTTTCTTGTGTTAAAAAAATATTAGATAAAAATAAAATACGAGTAAAAAAGGGAGATATTTTAAATTATCAAAGTAAAGAGAAATTTGATTTAATATTTTCCTTTGAGGTTATTGAGCATATCAAAGATGATCGCAAAGCCTTAAGTAATATGTACAAACTTTTAAAACCTGGAGGTAAGTTGATATTTTCGGTACCTGCACATATGAAAGCTTGGGGAAGGATGGATGAAATAGGTGGACATTTTCGTAGATACGAGAAGACAAGTTTAACCGAATTGTTGTTAAAATGCGGTTTTAATATTGAAAATTTTTGGTCTTATGGTTTTCCATTTTTAAATGTTATTCAAAGGTTTAGTAAAACAGGCATGTTTGTTAAAAACTTTAATCATGGTATTTCGGTAAGTGAAAAAACTAAAAAATCTGGAATCAGAACTGATGCTGACCCAAGGTTTTCTTTTTTATATTCAAACAAAATTCTATTATACCCATTTTTTTTAATTATGAATTTTTTTATTAAAACTGATTTAGGCTTTGGGTACCTAGTTGTTGCAGACAAAAAAATAAAAACAAAATTTTCAAACATATTAAAATCAATTCATAATAACTACGCAGTATTTAATGATGAAGTATTGGATGTCAAAGGTAGAACGATGATTGCTAGACAAATTATAAAAGTTGTTTCAATATATAGAAATAATACTATTAAACCAAATTTAATGAAAATATTGGATATTGGTTGTTCTTCAGGTATAATTACAGACTATTTGTCTAAAGAATATGGTCAAGTTGTAGGGATTGATGTTGATAAAGAGTCAATAAATAGTGCCAAAAGTAAATTTAAAAATAAAAATTTAAATTTTTTAGTAAAAGACGGTTCCAAAACTGGATTTCCTGATTCCTCCTTTGATGTAATAATTGCTAACCAAATTTATTATTGTTTTTTAAGACCAAAAGATTTTTTTGATGAAGTTTACCGACTATTAAAACCAGGAGGTATATGTTATTTTGGGGGAAGAAATAAATATACTCTTTGGGATGCACAATATAAACTTCCTCTCCTCTCGGTAATGCCAAGAAATTTGTCTGACTTTATGGTTAAAACAACGGGGCGTAGCGAAAAGTTTGAGGCTGAATATAGAACATATTGGCAATTGGAAAAAATGTGTAATAAATTTATAGTTGAAAAAATAACCCCCAAAGCGATTCATAATTATAAAAAATTCGGCTTTGAAAAATTTAAGAAATATAGATTGTTGTTCTCTTCGATACCTGAATTTGTATGGGCTATATTAGAACCGATACTACCGAATTTTGTTTGGATTTTGAAGAAAATGTAGTAGAATACATTTAAATGATAACAACCAAAAAGAAAGATTTTTATAAAAATAAAAAAGTTTTAGTTACAGGAGGGTTAGGTTTTATAGGAAGTACACTTTGTATTGAATTAGTTAAATTAGGTGCAGATGTAACGCTTATTGATTCTCTTGTGCCAGATTACGGCGGTAATTTATTTAATATTGATCCAATTAAAAATAAAGTAAAAGTTAATATATCTGATGTGCGAGATAGATACAGCATGAACTATTTAGTTCAGAATAAAGACATAATGTTTAATTTGGCTGGAACATTAAGTCATGTTGATAGTATGCGAGATCCATATACAGATTTAGAAATTAATGTTACAAGTCAAGTCTCTATTTTAGAAGCGTGTAGGAATAATAATCCTAAAATAAAAATAATATTTGCAGGAACAAGAAATCAATATGGGAAAGCACAATACTTACCTGTAGATGAAAAACACCCACTTGAACCAACAGATGTTAATGGAATAAATTGTAATGCAGGAGAATATTATCATTTACTTTACAATAAAGTTTATGGAATTAGGGCTTGTTCATTAAGATTAAGTAATACTTACGGGCCAAGACATCAAATGAAACATGAACGACAAGGGATTCTAAATTGGTTTTTAAGGCAGATTATGAACGGAGAACAGATCACTCTTCATGGAACAGGTACTCAAATACGAGATGCTCATTATGTTGACGATGTAGTTAATGCATTTATTTTAGCTGGCGCCTCTGATAATGTGTGGGGAGAAGTATTCAATACAGGCTGTACACCGATTTCTTTAAAAGATTATGTAGAAGCAGCAATAAAAATATATAGGAAAGGTGGTTATAAAATTATACCCTTTCCAGAAAATAGAAAACCAATTGAAATAGGAGATTATATCGCAGATTATTCAAAGATTAATAAAATGATTGGGTGGAAACCTAAATTTAATCTTGACACAGGTTTAAAGAGGACTTTTGAATACTATGACAAATACAAAAAATTTTATTGGTAAAATAATATTATCTCACTAATGTCTTCAAAAATAATAAAATTTGTTGATTTAGCGGGAGAATATAGAAATATCAAAAAAGAAATTAACCAAAGTGTTCAAAGAGTTTTGAACAGTGGGGTTTACGTTTTAGGACAAGAAGTAGAAAATTTTGAAAATAAATTTGCCTCTTATATTGGTACAAAATATGCTGTTGGGTTGGCTTCAGGTACTGATGCCTTAACACTTGCTATAAAATCATTGAGTTTAAAGGAAGGCGAATCAATTTTAGTACCTGCAAATGTCTATCCTACAATTTTTGGAGTTGCACTTTCGGGAATAAAAATAAAACTAACAGATGTTAATCCAAAAAGTTTAAATATTGATATTGAGAATATAAAAAAATATTACTCTAGAGAGGTAAAAGCAGTTTTAGTGGTTCATTTGTATGGTAATCCTGTAGATATGTCTCCAATAGTTAAATTTTGCAAAGAGAAGAAGATATATCTGATTGAAGATTGTGCCCAAGCTACAGGTAGTATATATAAAAATAAAAAAGTTGGATCATTCGGAGACGTCTCCTGTTTTAGTTTTTATCCAACTAAAAATCTTGGAACTTATGGTGATGGTGGAGCAGTTTTAACAAATAATAAAAAAATTTATGAGAAGGTAAAAAGTCTTAGAATGTATGGTGAACAAGGAAGATACAATAGTCTTGAGATTGGCCACAATAGCAGACTTGATGAAATTCACGCTGCTATTTTATCTGTTAAATTAAAACATATTGATAAATGGAATTTGAAAAGGCGTAAAATAGCTAAACTTTACAATTTACTTTTAACAAAAAAGGGGATAGATGTGGTTGAAGAAAATAGATTAGGGAAATCAAATTATCACCTGTATGTTATAAAGATAAACAACAGGCAAAAATTGATGGATAATTTAAGAACTCATGGTATCCCTTCTGTTATTCATTATCCACTTCCAATACATTTTGTTAAATCATTTTCGTATTTAGGATATAAAAAAGGTAGTTTTCCCATTACTGAAAAATATACGGAGCGTATTCTCACATTACCAATATATCCTGAAATAAAACAAGATGACATAATTAAAATATGCCAATTAATTAAAATATGAAAATTTGTATTCTCACACACACATTTCCAAGATTTGAAAAAGACGTTGCCGCACCATTTATGGATGGAGTAGCTACTGGAATGGTTGAAAATAAAAATGAAGTAATTGTACTAACCCCATTTTCATCTAAATTTAGTAAGTTTTTAAAATCTAAAAAATATAAACTTGTGTTATATAAATACGCACCGTTTAAAAGTTGGCACAAGTTAGGTTATTCAGAGACACTAACTGATGATAAAACTTTAAAATTTACGAATCTTTTACTTTCTCCCTTTATGTTTACTTTTGGAATATTAGCTTTGTATAAATTAGTGAAAAAAGAAAAAATTGATATTATTAATGCTCACTGGATCTTACCAAATGGATTTATTGCCTGCGTAGTGTCAAGATTAACAGGTGTTCCTGTGGTTTCAACTTTGCCTGGATCTGATGTTTATATGGCAGATAGAAATAATCTTTATAGATATATGGCAAAATTTGCATCCGAGACATCAAAGGCAATATCGAGCAATAGTCCACAGTTATTGGTAGATTTAGCTAAAATTTGTGAAAAATTGGGAACTAAAAAAGGATTAATCCAAAAAAAATCTTATCCAATCATGTATGGTGTTGATCCAAAGAAGTTTTATCCAACCACAAAAAATATTACATCAATTAGAAAAAAGCTAAAAATTTTAGGAGACAATATTATAATTTCTTCGGTAGGAAGACTAGTCTCCAAAAAAGGATATAAATATTTGGTTGAGGCAGCACCGAAAATTATTAAAGAAAATAAAAAGGTAACATTTGCAATATTTGGTGAGGGTGACCAAAGAAAAGAATTAGAAAAAAGAGTGTTAGAACTTGGTCTAGAAGATAATTTTCGTTTTCCTGGGTGGGTAAAATATGATGAAATCCTTTATTATCAAAATCTTGGAGATATCTTTATACTACCTTCTATTCGTGACGAGGAAGGTAATCTAGATGACCAATCTGTTTCTGTTGTAGAAGCTATGGCTTGTGCAAAACCCATAATCACCACAGACTTTCCTGGATATAGGATAGTTATGAGAAATGGCAGAAATGGTTACCTTGTTCCTGAAAAAAATGCACAAAAAATGTCACAGGCTATTATTAAATTAATTGGTTCGCCAAAACTAAGAGATGATATGGGAAAAACGTCTCGTGAACTTGTGCTAAATCATTTTTCGTGGGATTCGATTGGAAAAGAGTATACTTTTCTTTTTGAAAAACTGTTGTAGATATATAATAATATGCAAAAAAAAATTTCTATTTTTATTGGTATAATCTTTTTTATTTTCGGTATTTTAACTCTTCCAGACTATGGAATTAATTGGGATACGGTTAACCATATTCCAAGGGGTCAAATATACCTCCAATATTTGTTAACAGGTGAAAAAGATTATTCAAAACTTCCTGCGTACAAAAAATATTGGCAAAAACCAGAGGAACTTTTGTTAGATAAAGGCCAGCGTAATTTAAAAGGTCCATTGAGAAGTTATTATCAAAGCGATGCCTACACATTTGATTGGTATATGGAAATTGATGGTACTGGACATCCCCCCTTAAGTGATATTATTTCATCGATCTTTAACAGAGTATTGTTTGGTAGGTTGAAAATAATCAACGATATTGATTCCTATCGGGTATATGGAGTTTTTTTAGCTTCTATATTAGTCGGATTGATCTACTATTGGATTAGTGGTTTGTATGGTAAATTTGCAGGCATAATTGCCTCCCTATCATTAGCAACCTATCCATTGTTTTTTGCGGAAAGCCATTTTAATACAGAAAAAGATGTTCCCGAAACTGTTTATTGGTCATTATTTTTGTATTGTATCTGGAAAGGATTTACGAATAAAAATTGGAAGTGGATATTAGTCTCAGGACTTTTATTTGGTTTAGCACTAGGAACTAAGTTTAACATTCTATTCTCGATTTTTGTAATTTTACCTTGGTTGCTAATTTTTTTAAAGAAAAGATTATTTGATAAAGTTAATTTAAATTTAATTTTTGTAGGTTTTATTGCCCTTTTTATTGGTATTTTAATATTTATTAGTTCTTGGCCATTTTTGTGGCAGGATATTATTTCAGGGGTACAAAAAGTGTTTGGATTTTATAAGACAATTGGCACCTCGGTAAAGTTTGACACCCAATTTACAGGACCATTTGGAATTAATACCTATCCTTTTTATTGGATAATTTATACAACTCCAGTTTTAGTTTTAATATTATCTTTTTTTGGTTTAATTTCTTTGTGGGTTGATAGGAAAAAAGATCAGTTTTCAACAGGTTTGCTATTTGTTTTGTGGTTTATGGTTCCGATTGTCAGAGTAATGATTCCGCATAGTAATGTCTATGGAGGTATAAGACAGGTTATGGAGTACATTCCAGCAATGGCAATTCTGGCAGGTATTGGCGCCAGTAAAATTATAAATATAATGAAAGTTGCTTGGTGGAAAAAACTTTCAATCTTTAGTATTTTGTTTTGTTTTGTTTTGATTATGTTTAATCTCGTTAAAATACATCCAAATGAAAATGCATTTTTTAATATTTTAATCGGAGGATTATCAGGAGCTAAACAAAGTAATATACCTTCTTGGGGTAATACATTTGGAGCTGCATATAGACAAGGTGTCGTTTGGATTAATCAAAATGCTAAACCAAATTCAAGATTAGCATATGCCCATGGACTTATGCCAGATATACCTCTAATTTGGATCCGACCAGATATAGACACAAGTAACACTAATAGAAGTGGTTTTTTGAGAAATGGAGAATATGTTATTGGTCTTGTTTATGAAGGAATTTCGAATAGTTTTTATTTTGATGACTATTTAGAAAAAATAGTACAGCCTATGTATAAATCAGGTATTGATGGAGTAACTTTAGTTGGAGTTTGGAAAAACGAGGATGAACAAATAAAACCTGAATACAAAAAACAAAATATTATAAAAAATATTAGTTGGAAGAAAAGTGACAAAAATGGAGAAATTATAGTTGATTTAAATAAAGTCTATACATTGTCATATTTAAAAATGGGTTACAGTGAAAGAGGATGCGCTTCACTAAAATATGGTATTGTTTATTTGTCATCAGATAATAAGTTGTGGGTAGAGCTTCGTGATAAATTACCTATGGATGAAATACCACCCCTAAAAGCAATACAACCTTCTAAAGGTCAATTTTATTATCCGTTTGTTGCGGAGCAAGCTAGATATATTAAAATTAACGTTGATCCAATTACTTCATGTCTAACAAATAAGGCGACTTCAGTGGAAGTTTATAGTTTAGGTTATTGACAATCACCTTTATAATAATTTATAGTATTAAAGTATGAAAGTAGTCAAATTGATAACTATATTGGTGGCAGTGACTTTCTGTCTTTTTACATTAAATCTAAAGGCTCTAGCAGTATCTTCTGACCCAAGTCCTAATCCGACCAAGGTTGATTCATTCGAGCTATTTTGGCCAATTGTAGCAGGAAAAGTTCAAGGTGATTCGATGTATCGTTTAAAAATTTTTAAGGAAAATATGCGTGGATATTTAATTTTGAGTAGTTTGAAAAAAGCAGAGTATCTTACTTTTATTTCGAGTAAACGACTAGTAGAATTTGAAGAGCTCGCTTTATCGAGAAAAAATTTTGAGAACGCTACTAAGACTTTAGAAGTATATAGATCTACTCAAAAAAAGATTTTTTCTTATCTTGATAAAGCAAAAAGCGAGGGTGTTATGATCACAAATACTCAAAGTATTATAGAGGATACACTCAATAGGCAGCTTACATTACTAAATTATATTCTTCTTGGTGTGGATAATTCACAAAAGACAGGTGTAGAGGGTGCTATATCTTTTATAAATTCAGAGTTAGAAAAGTTTTAATTAAAATAGTTTTTCTTCAATATACTTTTCTGTCAGATTTTCTTTTTGATCTAAGTTAACCAGCATTTCAGCAAGAAGTCCTGTCGTAATTAATTGTATACCTATTATCATTAATAACATTCCTAGGAACAATAAAGGCTGTCTGTATTGTATTGTGCCTGTAAATACTCTCAAATAAGTAATATATACACCTATTAAAAATCCAATAAATGATAACATTATTCCAATTGTTCCAAAAAAATGAGCTGGTTTTTTCATATATCCCGTAAGAAAAGTTACAGTTAGCATGTCTAAAAATCCTTTAATGTTTCTTTGCCAACCAAATTTACTTTTACCGTATTTTCTTGGTCTATGGATTACTATTATTTCACCTACTTTAAAATTTTGTTTTTCAGCTAAAACTGGAATATATTTATACAATTCTCCGTATAGGTGTAGATTCTCGACGACGACCCTTTTATAAGCTTTAAGGCCACAATTAAGGTCGTGAATTTTTATACCAGTTAATAATCTTGTTGTCCAATTACCAAGTTTTGATGGTAAAGTCTTGGATATTGGATCATGACGGTTCTTTTTCCAACCAGATACTAAATCATACCCTTCACCAAGCATTTTGATAAGTTTAGGAATTTCTATCGGATTATCTTGTAGATCTGCATCCATAGTAATAATTATCTCTCCATTTGAGTTTTCGAAACCTGCTTGTAAGGCAATAGATTTACCAAACCAACCTCTTAGTTTTACTATTTTAATTTTTTTATCCAACTTGTGGAGTTTTTCCAAAATTTGATATGATTTGTCAGTTGAGCCATCATCAACAAAAACAATTTGGTAATTTATTTTGTTCTTTTTAACTACATCAATAATTTCTAGATATAGTTTTTCTATAGACTCCTCCTCATTTTTAATTGGAATTACAATGGAAATTAGAAATTTGTTCATTATAAAAACCAATTATACCTTATTAATGCAAAGTGTGATATATTTTCTTTATGTTAAAGCAGTTTATTATTGTTTTTTTCACAGTTATTTTTCTAATCTTTATTTCAAGCACGAAACCCTTTTTAGTCATAGGTTCTGATGAATATATATTTGATACTCAAATCACGCAAAAAACAACTTTAATAAATAAGATTTTTGAGAAGACAGGTTTTTTAATTCGGTTGAATAAATCTAGTAAGGCAAAATATTGGAGAAAACTTGTGGATAAAAGGTTGGCCGAATTCAAACTTGTTGTCGAGAATGACGATAAGGGAGCTTTCGAGGAAACTTCATCAAGATATTCAACCTATGTTGCCAATTATTCAGATTATCTTTTAAATTCAAATTTAGTTAATGAAAAAAGTATCACCAAGCAGCAATTTGATAAACATCAAGAAATCTTAAACACATTTAAGGATAAATATGAATACAATTCTGCTTGGTGGATTTTAGTTATGCACCCAATTAATACGTTGGAAATCTTCAAATTAAAGGTCGAAAAATTATGACAAAAGGAAACGAGCCAAAAATTTCGATAATCACACCAACATTAAATTCTTCGAGAACAATAAAATTATATTTTGAAGCAATAAAAATGCAAAAATATAATGGTAGTGTAGAAGTGTTAATTATAGATGGTGGAAGTATGGATGACACACTAGATTTCGCTAAAAAGTATAATAATAAAATATTTTTTAATAAATTAAAAACAGCAGAATCTGGTAAGGCCTTGGGTGTTAAAAAATCTACTGGTTCAATATGTGCTTTTATTGATTCAGATAATATTCTACCAGATAAAGACTGGTTAAGAAAAATGATTTTGCCGTTTATGATAGATTCTCAAATTATGGCAACTGAGCCGATAAAGTTCACATATCGCGTAAAGGACCATTGGCTTACTAGATATTTTGCATTAATAGGTATGGGAGATCCTATAAATTTATTTATTGGTAATTATGATAAATATAGTTACATTACAAATAAGTGGACGAACCTAAAACTTAAGGAAGAAAACAAAAATGGGTATAGAAAAGTAAAGCTTGAAAATAGAATACCCACAATTGGAGCAAATGGGTTTCTAATAAAAAAAGAAGCACTGACTAGCTACGAACTTGGTGACTATTTGTTTGATGTCGATTTACTTGAAACGTTAACCAAAAGAAGCCCAATATTCATTTCTAAGGTTGATGTTGGGATTGTTCATCTTTTTTCAGGTGATATAAGCACATTTATTAGAAAACAACGTAGAAGGATTAGAGATTATCTTTATCATTATTATTATAAAAATTCTAAAAAAACTGAAAATTCGCTTGAATCTCCATTCATTTTTTGGGGTATTGTAAAATTCATCGCATCTTGTATATCCGTATTTCCCTTAATATTTCAGTTATTTGTGGGTTTTACAAGAAAACGAGATGTTGTTTGGTTGTTTCATATACCTGCTTGTTATATTACTCTTTTTGTTTATACTTACGAAACAGTTAGATCGCTATTTATCAAAGAAGAGTATAGTCGAGTGAATTGGAAACAATGAGAAAACTAAAACCCAAAGTATCAATTATTATAACCAATTATAACGGAGGTCAAATTCTTTTAGATTGTATCGAATCCGTCAAAAAAATTGATTACCCAAATTTCGAGGTTATTTTAATAGATGATAGGTCAAAGGATGATAGTTTTGAGATGGCAACAAAAAATAAAGGTAAATTAAAATTAATATCATCTCGTAACAAAGTTAATCTTGGATTTGCAGGTGCAAATAATGCTGGCTTAGAGTTGGCAACTGGTGATTATATATTACTTCTTAATAATGATACAAAGGTTGACAAAAACTTGTTGGCAAAATTGGTTGATAAATTTGAATCTGATTTGTCAATTGGAGCTGGTCAGTCAAAGATACGTTTTATGGATAAACCGGAATATTTAGACAATGCTGGTTCATTTTTAACACGAACTGGTTTTTTGGTGCATTGGGGATTTGGGAGTCGAGATTCTAAAGAATTTAATTCAGAAAAAAAAATATTCTCTGCTAAGGGAGCCTGTTTATTTATAAGACGAAAAGTTATCGATACGGTAGGTCTTTTTGATGCTGACTTTGTAAGTTATATTGAAGAATCTGATTTTTGTTGGAGGGTGTGGTTGGCTGGATATAAAGTAATCTTTTACCCAGAAACTTATATATTACATAAGGTTGGATTTACTTTTAGTAAACAATTTAATCCAATTACGGTAAATTATAATTCGTTTAAAAACAGAATTTTGTCGTTATATAAAAATCTTGAAACCAAAAATCTAATATTAATTTTAATACCACATTTATTTATAATTTTGGGTCTATCTCTTTATTATTTAATTAAATTACAGTTTGCAAAATCATCGATGATAATTAGAGCTATTTGGTGGAATGTAGTGAATTTTCAAAAATCCCTTAAGAAAAGAATGATTGTTCAAAATTTAAGAGTTAAAACAGACGATGAATTATTTAAAACGATTATGAAAAAGTTTGTCTTTAAAGAAATGTTTTCTCATTTTCTTAAGGTAGAGGCTAATTTTGCCACAAAACGGACTACTAAATGATTAAAAATTTCACTTTTAAAGTGCCGATTTCTGGAAGAGTTTTGGCATGTCTAAAACTTTTAAATAAATTTAATGTTAATAATAAAACAATACTTGATGTTGGATCGTCTTTTGGTTGGCTAGAGAGAGAGATATTGAAAACTGGTAAATCAAATAAATTGATTGGTGTTGATCCTAATAAAGATGCAGTTATGTTTGCACAAAAAAAAGTCAAAGGGGCAAGGTTTTTGGTTGGAGACGCCTTAAATTTACCACTTAAGAATAATCAGGTAGATGTGGTTACCTTGTTTGATGTAATTGAGCATGTTCCAGAGAACTTTGAGACTAAAGCTCTAAACGAAGTAAATAGGGTTTTAATGAAAGGTGGATTACTGTTTTTATCTACTCCTAATTCTAAATTTTTGTTAAATATTTTAGACGTAGCATACTTATTTGGTCATAGACACTATAAAAAAGAGCAATTGATTAAATATTTAAAGAAATCTAAATTTAAGATCATTGAATCTAGAATTTTAGGGGGATACTGGTTTAGCATATATCTTATTTGGTTATATTTAACTAAAAGGATTACAGGAAACTTTCTCCCCAGAAATACTTTTTTAGAAAATAGGGAAGCGTCAGAATTTTTAAAAGATAATGGTATTCATACACATTTCATAGTTGCCAGGAAAATGTGAATAGTTTAGTGAAAACCAATTTTTTGGTGAATAAGGTATTCTGGTCTTTTTTTAACCTCATCATAAATACGTGCAAGATATTCACCTATAATACCTAAGGTTATAAGTTGAACCCCGCCCATAAAAAGAATTGATGATATTGTTGATGTCCAACCCATAATTCCTAAATTAATAAAAAATTTGAGTATAAAAAGTATAACAATTAAAACAAAAGCAAATCCGGAAAAAATAAAGCCTAATATGCTTGCGATTCTTAAAGGGACAAATGAGAAAGAAACAATTCCATCCATGGCTAGTTTAAAAAGCCTAGAAAAGCTTGCTTCATTTCCAGCATATCTTTTTGACCTTTCGTATATGACACCTGTTTGTTTAAAACCTGTCCAAGCTCTTAATCCACTAAAGTACTTATTTTTTTCAGGCAAATCAATAATTATGTTTACGATTTTTCTGTCTAATATTGAAAAAGTGCCAGCGTCAATTGGCATTTTTAAAAAAGATATTTTGTCAAATAGTTTATAAAAAGATTTAAATAAAAATTTTCTTACAAAACTCTCTTTTCTTTTTCGCTTAACACCATAAACTACATCATACCCTTGTAATGATTTTTTATACATTTTTTCAATTATATGTGGTGGATCTTGCAAATCGGCATCCATTACGACCACTTTTTCACCTTTTGAATGGACTAATCCTGCTGTTATCGCGGGCATATGACCGAAATTTCTAGAAAAAGATATAATTTTAATATGATTATCTTTTTTGGAAATTGGGCGCAAAATGTTTAAAGAATTATCATAACTGCCATCATCAATAAAAATCACTTCATAGCTACTACTTATTTTCTGAAAAGTTGTTTTAATTTTCTCATAAAGAGTTTTGATGTTTCCTTCCTCATTGTAAATCGGAACAATAACTGATATCTTTAATTTCATAAGTGCAATATTACTAGAATGAAGTTGATTAAGCAAATTCTAATATTTTTTATAACAATTTTCTTTAAGATTTTCTTTTTAGTGTTTGGCGAGCCTAAAATTTCTAGCAGATTAAGGTCTGTGGTTAATTTATACAAGGGAAATAGTTTTTCCTCACTATTTAAAATTATAAGGGTTTGGGATGCTCCTTTTGAAGAAATCGAAAAAGCTGTGCCGGAAAACGGTAAAATTGTTGACTTGGGATGTGGTGATGGAATTTTGGGAAATTATTTAGCTTTATCGTCCAAAAAAAGAAGTGTTGTTGGGATAGAATTTAATAAGAAAAGGATAAGTGAGGCAAATAAAGGCATAGTTAATACTAAATTTGTCTATGGCGATATTTTAAAAAGTAACTTTACTAAAGCAGATGCAATTCTACTTATACACGTGCTTCATCATCTAGAATCCTATATAGATCAAGAAAAGCTTCTAACTAAATGCAAAGAAAGATTAAATAGGGGGGGTAAGATAATTATTGCAGAGATAATAGAAAGACCTTTACATAAGTTTTTATTTACAGCCTTAACAGATTTTTTAATTGTACCTATACTGTTTGAAGGAAGGTTAATGAATACAATGATACATTTTAGAACCTTAGACAAATGGAAAACATTATTTAAGAGAATGGGATTTAAATATAAATACTCGTTAAATCATCAAAATATGCCTTTCTCACACGCCATTTTTACATTGGAGTAACTAGATAAATTTTAATTTTTTAGCTGCAAAGAGAGTCATTTTCAGAAGCAACCATCCGTGAGAATAACGATTAATGTTTGTTTGACCATATGTTCTTTCTCGATATCTAGCAGGAATTTCGCAAATTTTTAAATTGAGTTTGGTGGCGCCAAATAAAAGATCATAGTCTCCGAAAGGATCAAAATTGCCAAAGTAATTTCTATTATTACAAATTTTAATGTAATCTTTACGGAACAAAGCTTTAGTTCCACAAAGCGTGTCATTTACTTTTTGATCTAATAAATAAGTAAAAATAAAACTAAATATTTTATTTCCAAAAAAGTTTAGCGTTTGCATTGCCTGTTTTTCTAATGGATAAACTAAACGAGAACCATTTGCAAAATCACAATATCCTTTCGAAATAGCTTCATAAAATTTGATTAAATCCTTAGGATTTACGGTCAGATCGGCATCAAGAATAATTAAGATATCGTTTTTGGCTTTTTTGAATCCTAATCTAACAGCATCTGCCTTACCTACCCCCTGTTGTTTATATAATTTTGCTATATTTTTATTTTCTTTATTCTTATTAATCTCCTTCAAAATATAATCATAAGTTTTATCCTTAGATTTTCCTTCTACAAAAATAATTTCCATATTTTTACCTATTTTAGGTATTTTAGATATCATATTTGGGATATTTCCTTGTTCGTTTCTAGCTGGGATTATTATTGAAACAGAATATTCCTTTGTTGGGGGACGCTTTTTAAAAATTATATAAGTAGTTAAACACAGATCGTTTATTAGTGGTAATTTTGCAACCAAAGTATTAATAAATGAAGTTACGATGCCAAGATCGATAGGTAATAGAAATCTTTTACCTTTTCTAATAACATCAAATCCCTCTAGATTAAAAACATTTACAATATCATCAGTTGATAACCAATTTGAAGGCTTATCTTCCTTTTTTCTTAAACCCAATTTTGTAGCAAAATTTAAAATAGGTTTCCAGAATTGATTAAAATAAATCACCACAAACCTTGTATCTTTGTGTGAATATTTTTTTAATTTTTTTATCTCAAACTGTATATCATTCCAATGAGCAATTGTATTTGGAAGAACAATGTAATCATATCTCTGTGGCTGTATATTTGCGTTTGAATAAGTAAGTACTTTAGAACTCTTAGGTGTTAATTGACTTACTAACTTTTTAATATCTCGTTGGTAAAATTTAGAAAAAACCTTCATTTAAAGGTCTTTATATACCAATTAATTGTTTTGGTCAATCCTTCGCCAAGTTTTGTCTTAGCAACAAATCCAAATTCATTTTTTGCCTTTTGAATATTAAGTTTTCTTCTGATTTGACCATCGGGTCTGGTTTTATCCCAAATAATTTTTCCCTTATATTTCATTTTCGCAGCAATTAGAGCGACTAAATCCTTGATCTTTATTTCGGAGTTTGATCCAATATTAATTGGATCAAGTTTATTATATCTTTGTGTTGCCATAACTATTGCCTCAGCGGCATCTTCTACATACAAAAATTCTCTGGATGCTTTTCCTGTGCCCCATACTATTACGTTATTATTCGTTTTTTTAGCTTCATCTAGTTTTTTAATTAATGCGGGAATTACGTGTGAAGATTCTGGGTCAAAGTTGTCCCCTGGACCGTAAAGATTGACAGGTAATAGATATATTGAATTAAATCCAAATTGTTGTCTGTATGCTTGTGATTGTACTAAAAGTATCTTTTTTGCTATTCCATAAGGTGCATTGGTTTCTTCAGGATATCCATTCCAAAGCGATTCTTCTTTAAACGGAACTGGTGTATTTTTGGGGTAAGAACAAACAGTTCCAATGCAAACAAATTTATGTACATGATTATTTTTAGCCGCCTCCATTAATTCTAAACCCATTATTGCATTATCATATAAAAGCGTACCAGGTAAGGAAGAGTTTTTTCCAATTCCACCAACATTTCCAGCTAAATGAATAACAATATCTATTCTTTTGGTCAATTTTTGGCAATTTATTCTATCTCGTAAATCAAACTTATTACTGTCTGGTATAATAATGTTTCTTTCCTTTAATCCCTTTTTTAATAATATATTTTTAACATATTTTCCTAAAAAACCATTTCCACCTGTAAGCAAAATCTTATTATTTTTAAATTTAACTATTTTCATTTAATATAAAAATTGTATCTTTTTACCACTTCTGTAATTTTTTGTTAAATCAACAATATATCCCTTTTCCGAATCAAAATCTTTTGAAGGAATTCTATCATAGTTGTAATCAATAACCCACACTTTGTTTCTAATACTCCAATACTTATTTTCCCACCCATCGACAGGTATGGGAAAATCTACGTTTGGACTAACGAATTCTGTAATTAGAGCTGCAGGCCACTGTAAATATGAAGGTACAATTATTATAGAATCTTTTTCAAATTGTGGTGATATATATTTAATATAGGAAATAAATTTTTTAAAGGCCTCAGATTTATATTGAATGGAATCAAAATGTCTCCATACCATATTGGTATTGTTAGTCACAAATACAATTAATACAAATAATGTTGCTACTTTGTATGAAATTTCATTTTTTGTAAATAATGCTTTTAATAAAATCGCCCACATAATAGCAGCAAAAAGGCTTGAAAAGATAAAATACCTGTCCTCTCCAAAATATTTGGTAACATCAAGTCTGGTGTCGACATACATATATAGAAACATTGTTGAAACCATTGACAATAATAACGAAATATATAAGGTTAATAGTCTGGGTGCTTTTTTAAAAACAAGCCATATTCCGCCAAAGTACATGACTAAGGTTATTGGTAAAAAAAACTTTACAACTGGTAAATAAGGATCTTTAATTGACGTAATCCAGTTTTGACCAATGAAACTAACTAAATTTAAAGGAATCGTAACTGTTGGTATTTGATATAAAAGTCTTTGGGTGAGATTTTCTTGGGTTTTCAAAAAATTTGCAAACCCCCCAAGAGGTTGTTGTTCGCTCTTGTTGGTTATATAAAAGGAAATTAAAAAAAATGTTGTACAAATTAAAATAACCCTAAAAATTTTATGTAAATTGGGTTTATCCTCAAACATTTTTACAATGGGATAAATAAGCAAAATTGGTAGGGCGAGACTAGAAAAATGACCGGTAAATACTGCTAATCCCCAGAGTAAAAAGGCTACAATGAGATTTTTTATTTTTAAATTTTCTCCATATTTCCATAAAAAATAAAAAGAAAAAATAATTGGTATTATCCCTGGAAATCGTTGTGCAAATCTTTGATATGTTCCTGCACCCAAATACTCAAAAAGAGCTATATAATTAGTGGCAAAAAAAATGGTAGCAGAGAATGCTAATAACTTACTGTTAGTTATCCTATTTATTATTAGATAAAGGGAAATAAACAGGATATAAGCAATTGTGAAAGAAAGAAGAAAATATGCAGTTATATTGTCACGAAATATTGGTGGAAGAATATCAAAAATTATTTTAGCAGAATTATCATAACCCCATACATTTATACCGTTTTTAACAAAAAAGTTTAAATGAGGATTAAAATACATGTATCCTTCTCCCAGAAACACCTGTTTAAACATCTTATGCCAAACCAAAAAAGATAATCCAAAAATTGCAGTAGTAGACACCCAATTTTTTTGATAGAATGATTTAATTTTAGATATGATTTTCACAAAAATATATTCTCATAATTCTACAACATGAACAAAGCTTTTTCAAAACTTTTACCAATACTTACGTGTCCTATCTGTCACAAAAATTTAAAGTTAATTAATAAAAATTTCGTGTGTACAGGAAATCATAAATTTTCAGTCAAAAGTTATGTTCCAGTTTTTACCAAACTCAATGATTATCTTGAAATTGAATCCAATGCATGGGAGGAAGAATGGAAATCTAAAATTTCCAAAAAAGCCTTAAAAGCCTATGATATCAACATGGCAGTTTTTAAAAGTTTAGGCTATTGGGAAGAAAGTGGAAATGCTTCAAACCTAATACCAAGTAAGAAAGATAATATTGTTCTTGACTTAGGTTGCGGTAATGGTGTTTCAACGAGTAAACTCAAAGCAACACAAGCAGTAGGGTTGGATCTTTCTACTAAACAATTGGTAAAATCCAAAAATAAATATCCAAACTGTAGTTTTATTGTAGGTGATGCAAGAAAACTTCCCTTTAAAGATTCATCATTTGATATGGTTGTTGCAATAAATATGCTTCACCATGTCAAAAATCCTCAAGTTGTGATCAAAGAATGTTATAGAGTTTTAAAAAGTGGGGGACGTCTTTTAACTGTAGATCCGAACCTTTATAACCCTATTGGATTTATAGGTAGAGGTATGTATAAATTATTAAGACTTAAAAAGATTTTTCCAACATTTCCACAGTTTGCATTAGGAGAAGACGAATATCAATTTTCAAAGAAAAATTATTACAATCTTTTTACCAAGTCACCATTTAAAAATTTTACGATTAGGCCACACAGACTTGAAAGAATATTTTTCTTTGCTAGTATTTTGATACCTAGTTTAATTATGTTTCCTTTCTATAAAAATATTATTTACATACTTAGTCGCATGGGAGAGGGCTTGGTTAAAATTCCACCGCTGGACAATATTTGTTATTTTTGGAAATGTGAGGCTATTAGGTGAAAAAATTGCTTTTTTGGTCAATTTTAATTCTGGCCTTTCTCTGGCGTATAATAGGGATCTATCCTGGCTATCCGCTTCATGCAGATGAAGGAATGTCTTATTCACAAGGTATGGCCATGATAACAGAAAAAACTTTAGATGCTCATGGATATGCTTACGCATATGCATATCCAAACCTTGTGCCAATAATAAATGCACTATTTTTTAAATTGTTTTTTATACCTTTATCTTGGTTTTGGTTTTTTTTAAATAGAATACCTGAACTTATTGATGGGGTTTTACAAATTATTCCATCACAACTTGAAAGAGAAAGAATCTTTCAAGTTTTTATATTAGGAAAAGGAGGAATTAATCCACTATATTGGGGAAGATATGTGGCATCCTTTTTTGGTTTTGGTTCTGTAATTCTTTCTTATATTCTAGGAAAGAAAATATTTAGTAAAAATGTTGGATTAATTTGGGCCTTTTTTATGGCTGCAAGTTGGCGTCTAGTTCTTGCAAGTCATTTGGATTTACCAGATATATATAATGTATTTTTTCTTATTTTGTCTATGATTTTTTCTCTAAATATTAAAGACAAACCCACAATCAAAAATTATTTATTTGCAGGTTTATTTGCAGGTTTATCGTTTAATGTTAAGTTCCAGACGTTTTCTATCATTATTATTGGTATTTGCTATCTATATTCAGTTTTTATACAGAAGAGACTAAACCTACCTTTTATATTAATTTCAGTTTTTTCCTTTTTATTAATTACTTTAATAATGAATCCTTACCATCTTATCCAATGGAAGACGACTTATGAACAAATTTCATATGTTGCAATGAAATATGGAATGGGTAAGAAAAACTTATATATTTATCCAATTTTTTATCTTTATTATTACGCTGTAGGAGTTCCTGCAGTCTGGGCATCCTTTTTGGGAATCATATACGTAATTTTTAAGAAAAAATATTTTTATTTAATATTGATTTTGTCCCCAATTTTGTCAGGTTTGTATTTATTTGCTTATTATTCTGGAGGTGGTTTTTATACTCGTAATCTTTTAACAATTAGTACATTTGTATTACTTTTTTCTGCGTTAGGTGTAAATTTCATTTTCGAAATACTTGAGAAAATAATCAAAAATAAATTATTTTTAGTGGGTATTACTATACCCTTAATATTATTATTGTATTTTGATCAGATAATGGCTTCGACGTTAGTAGTATTAAATTATAAAGAAACGTGGAATATACATATTTTGGAAAACTGGTTAAGCAAAAATATTCCTACTGGTGCAAAAATAGCTGCTCACAGTAATGTTCCACTTCCCATAAAAGATGTAGTTAGACTTGATTTTGAGGATGGTATTTCTTTTTCTATCGACGAATTCAGAGAAAACGGTGCTAGCTATGCTATTGCTAATTTTGCGTGGGCCACTAACAGTTTTTATTGGTGGATGGGTGGCATACCACAGAAATATCAACTAAATTATTTTAATAAGCCTGTTGATTTATTAGAATTTACCTATCAAGGGATTGCCTTAAGAGAGTTATCTGAATCAGCAATTTACTTAATATCAAATTCCTGGCAAGCACCGGATACAACTTTTGTTGTAGCTAAAATTCCAGAATATAATTTAATAGATAAATCAGAGATAATTTATTATGATTTTCAAAAAGGTACCAATGGTTGGAAAAAGAGTGGTATTGCTTGGGAAGATAGCGATAATTTAAGTTGGGCAACAGAAGGTTTACTTTTAGAAGCAGAACCTGTTCTTCTTCCTTCAACAAGATGGGAGTCTCCAGTCCATAAAATTGAAGATGCAAAGGGATTTTACGTAGAGTACAAAGTCAACTCGATATCTGATACAAAGAATATAAAGGGCGCATATATCTTTGTAAGTTTTTATAAAAACCTTGAAGATGCTCAACAATCAGTAAATAGGGTTAGTGTTAGATTAAGTGAAAGAAAAGATGCAGATTCTATTTGGGAAATTAAGAATTTGATGGGTTTAATTCCCGATAATGCAAAATATATGACAATTGGTTATTCGAGTTATGACAACGTTAAAACTCGAAATATTCTAAGTTGGTTAAAAATATATAAATCAGATATAGAAGTTGATTACGGTAAAGAAAAGATTAAACCTGTTATGTTAGATATTAACGATCTCTTCCCAAACAGTCATGGAAATTTGTAAAAAGACTGGAGACAATTTGCAATCTCAAATATTATTGGTAGAATAACTTCAATAATGAAATATGTAGCTTTGGTAGGTTATGGTTATTGGGGAACAAACCTTTTGAGGAATTTTGTGGAGACTAAAAATTGTGAAGTTGTATATGTTTGTGATAATGATATCACTAGACTAAAACCAATTAGAAAAAGATATCCTTCAATTATTCTTACTTCGAATTATGATGAAATTCTTTTTGATAAAGAAATTGATGCAGTGATAATAGCTACTCCCACAAGGTTTCATCACGATCTAGCTAAGAAAGCTATGGAGGCGGGAAAGGATGTTTTAATTGAAAAACCGATGGCTTTATCAATGTCCGAAGCAAAAGATTTAGTTGTGGTATCAAAAAAAACGAAGAGAATAATAATGGTTGACCATACATTTTTGTTTACACCAGCTGTAAGAAAGTTAAAAACAATTATTGATAACGGTGAAATCGGTGACATTGTTTATATTGATTCAGTAAGAACAAATCTCGGACTTTTTCAAACTGACTCCAATGTTTCCTTTGACTTAGCAACCCACGATATTGCAATACTACAATATTTATTAAATGCTAGTCCTACAGTAATTACCTCGGTGGCGGAGTCTTTCTATGGTACACAGGAAGAAATCTTTTACATTCATTTAAATTACCCAAACAAAATAACTTGCCATTTACATGTAAGTTGGCTTTCCCCACTTAAGGTGAGGAAAATGATGATAGTTGGAACTAAAAAAATGATAGTGTATGATGATGTTGAACAATCTGAAAAGATAAAAATTTATGATAAGGGAGTTGTGTTTGATCAAATAAGAATTGGGTATAGGTCAGGAGATGTCAATTCTCCCAATATTGATATTAAAGAGGCGTTAGGAACCATGGCATTAGAGTTTATAGATACTTTGGAAACCAGAAAAGAGCCTGTAAGTAACGGTCTTTTTGGTTTGTCAATTGTAAATATATTAGAAATGTCTAATAATTCTTCTCGAAGTAGTAAAACAATTATTATTAAAAATATAAATGACAATAAAAAATGATGTCAAAATAGGTAAAAGAGTAAAAATTTATCACAAAAATTTAGTTAATTTGTATGGTTGTAGCATAGGCGAAGATACAAAAATTGGAACTTTTGTTGAAATACAGGCGGGTGCAAAAATAGGTTCCAGATGTAAAATTTCATCACATACATTTATTTGTGAAGGAGTAACAATAGAAGACGAAGTGTTTATTGGTCATGGTGTTATGTTTACAAATGATAAATATCCTAGGGCAGCAATCGGTGGGCATTTAAAGGAAAATGATGATTGGAAGCTCGAAAAAACAGTTATTAAAAAAGGTGCATCTGTTGGCAGTGGTGCAATTATTCTCCCTGGAATAATAGTAGGGGGAAATGCAATGGTGGGAGCCGGTTGTGTGGTCAGTAAAGATGTTCCATCAAACTCTCTAATTTATGGAGTACCTGGTAAAATTGTTAAAAAATTAAAATGATACCCTTTTTAGATTTAAAAAAGCAACACAACAGCATCAAAAAAGATATTGATCTTGCAGTTGGTAAAGTTCTAGAAGATTCAAATTTTATTCTTGGTTATGAAGTTGATGAATTTGAAAAAAATTTTGCTAATTATATAGGCGTTAAAAGATGTATTGGTGTTTCTACAGGAGAGTCGGCAATTTTATTGATATTAAAAGCTTTGGAAGTAGGACCTGGAGACGAAGTTATTACTGTTGCAAATACTTTTATTGCTACGGTTTTTCCAATAATTACACTTGGAGCAAAACCCGTTCTGATTGATATTGATCCTAAGACCTATCAGATGGATTTAAATATGTTGCAAAAATCAATAACACCCAAAACTAAGGTTATACTTCCTGTACATCTGTTTGGTATACCTGCGCCGATAGCGGAAATCTTAAAAATTGCTAAGGAAAAAAATATATTTGTTGTTGAAGATGCATGTCAGGCTCATGGATCATCAATTGCTGGTAAGATGTGTGGATCTTTTGGCATAGCCTCGGCCTTCTCGTTTTATCCAGGAAAGAATCTTGGAGCTGCAGGAGATGCTGGCGCAATAACTACAAACGATGAAGATTTAGCAAATAAACTAATTGCAATGAGAAATATAGGCCAATTTGAAAAATATAAACATGATTTATTTGGATACAACTTTAGAATGGATACGATCCAGGCCGCTTTTTTAAGTGTAAAGTTAAAACATCTTAACTTATGGAATAAAAAGAGAAGAGAAATTGCAAATTACTATAATAAATTATTATCTGATTTACCCGTGGTTTTACCGCCAAAATTAAAAAATGGGTTGGTAGAAAATTATCATCTTTATGTAATAAAAAGCCAAAAAAGAAATGAGTTGTTGGAATTTCTGAAACAAAATGAAATTTCAACAGGTATTCATTATCCAATACCTCTTCATATGCAAAAATCACTTTCCTTTTTGTGTTATAATGAAGAAAGTTTTCCTGTAACTAAAAAATATGCAACAGAAATTTTATCACTTCCAATGTTTCCTGATATGACGAAAAACCAAGTGAAAGAAGTATCTGACAAAATTCATGAATTTTATCGAAACCTTGATAGATTGGGAAAAATTGTAATTACGGGTGGTGCTGGATTTATAGGTTCTTCAGTTGCTGATTATTTATTAGAACATTTTGCTGAAAAAATAGACAAAATTGTAGTTTTAGATAATTTTGTCAGAGGTAAAAAGGAAAATTTAATTAAGGCTCTAAAAAATAAGAAAGTGGAACTAATTGAGGGTGATATTCGAGATAAAGAGTTGGTTGATAAGTTGATTAAAGGTGCAAATTATGTAATTCATGAGGCAGCTATCAAAAATATTTTATGCGATGAAGATCCACGGCTTTCCTTAGAAGTATTAGTTAATGGAACATTTAATGTTATGGAAGCCTGTGTTAAGCATAAAGTCAGAAAATTGGTATTTAATTCATCAGCTTCAGTTTATGGACAACCTTTAAAAATACCAATGCAGGAAACAGATAATTATAATAATGAAGCATTTTATGGTGCAGGAAAAATTGCCAACGAACAAATGGCAAAAGCTTTTAATAAAATGTACGGCCTAAATTATGTTTGCCTACGACCTTTCAATATCTATGGACCCAGAATGGATATATCAGGCATATATACTGAAGTTTTTATTAGATGGTTGGACTCAATAGATAATGGAAAGGCGCCTGTTATCTTTGGAGATGGCACAAACACCTTAGACTTTGTTTACATCGAAGATGTAGTTAGGGCAACTATCACGGCATTATTAAGTGATATAAAACAAGGTTTTTATAATGTCGGATCTGGGGATGAAGTTAGCTTAAACAAACTAGTAGAAGTACTTCTTAAATGTAATAAATCTGATCTTAAAGTAGAACACATTCAACAGATTAGAAAATCTAACTATGTAACTAGAAGAAAAGCTGATATAGTAAATGCAAAGAAAGATTTAGGGTTTATTGCCACCACCTCATTAGAAACTGGTGTTAAAAAACTTATTGAATGGAGGAAGAAAACAAAGAAAAATGAAAATACCGTTAATTAAACCTAACTTTGACAAAAAGGAAGAAAAAGCCGTTATAGATGTATTAAGATCTGGTTGGGTCACTCAAGGACCTAAAGTTGAAGAATTTGAAAGAATGGTGGCTTCTTATGTTGGAGCAAGATATGCAGTAGCAGTTACTTCTGCAACAACAGGTTTGTTCTTAGCCCTTCATGTAAAGGGAATTGGTGCTGGAGATGAAGTTATAGTTCCGTCATTTTCCTTTATAGCAACAGCTAATGTAGTAGTTCACTCTCAAGCTAAACCCATTTTTGTTGATATTGATCCAAATACTTTTAATATTGACCCGGAAAAAATTGAAAAGGCTATCTCTAGTAGAACAAAAGCAATTATTCCTGTAGATCAAGTTGGTTTACCATCTGATTTAGATAAGATTCATAAAATAGCCAAAGCTCATAATTTGATAGTTATTGAAGATGCGGCCTGTGCGATAGGAACTAAGTATAAAGGTAGAAAAATAGGGTCAATTAGTGAAATGACAGTTTTTTCGTTTCATCCGAGAAAGACTATAACCACGGGAGATGGAGGAATGATTACAACAAATGATAAAAAATTGGCTGATCGATTAAAGCTTTTAAGAAACCAAGGTATGGGGGTATCCGATGTTAAAAGACATTCTTCTAAAAAAGTTGTTCAGGAGCAATATCCTGAAATAGGCTTTAATTTTAGAATGACAGATATTCAGGCTGCAATAGGAATAGAGCAAATGAAAAAGATAGATAGGATTTTGACAAAAAGAGAAAAATTAGCTAAAAGATATGATAAGGCATTTTTGTCTTCGAAAAATATTATTCCTCCATATATTCCAAAAGGTTATGAGCACAATAGACAAAGTTATGTAGTTAGGGTAAAAAAGGAATCTAAAATTAGTAGAGATAATTTAATGCAAAAACTACTTGATTTGGGTATTGCCACAAGACGGGGTGTAATGGCATCTCATTTAGAAAAACCATATGTAAAAATGCTTGGGAAAATTAAACTTCCCATTACGGAAGAGGCAACGGCAAATACTATGGTATTGCCACTTTTCCCCAAAATGACGATTTCTGAACAAGATTTTGTAATTAAAAACATATTGAATTTAACCCAATAGTAAATGCAAGATAGTGAATTTAATCATGGAATTGGAGATAACCCATATAATAAACACTCTTGGATTTTGGGAAATCCTAAAATTGCTAAAAATGTATGGATTGGAGCTTTTACTTTAATTGATGCTTTACACAACGAATTAGAAATTGGTGAAGGAACTGATGTTTCTTCTGGTGTACAGATATTAACTCACTCAACAGTAAAAAGAGCGATTTCTGAAAGAAGATTCATAGGCATTGAAAGTGCTCCAAGCAAAATAGGTAATTTTTGCTTTTTGGGAACTCACGCTACTATTTTAATGGGGGTAGAAATTGGTGATCATAGTGTAATCGCTGCTGGATCAGTTGTACCTCAATTTATGAAAATTCCTGCTTATTCAATGGTTGCAGGAGTCCCTGCAAAAATTATTGGTTCGAGTAAAAAACTCTTAAAAGATGTACCAGATGATTCACTTTCGATTACTATTCCTGCTTTTAATGAAGAAAAAACAATTGAAAAGGTTGTTAAAGAAGTGGTTCAAGAAGTTTCTAAATTATTTAAGGATTATGAAATACTATTAGTTAACGATGGGTCAAAAGATAAAACTGGTAAAATTATTGATTTTCTTGCTAAAAAGAATAAACATATTAAAGTTATCCATCATAAAATGAATAAAGGTTTTACTGGAGCAATGAAATCTTGCTTGTTTAACGCTCAGAAAAACTTAGTATTTTTAGCCCCCGCTGATGGACAATTTAATTTTAAGGAGCTTCATAAATTTATTGAAGCCATAAAGGGCTATGATATGGTTATTGGGTATAAGAAAGAATCTAGTGAAGGCTTTTATAGAAAATTTAGCTCTAAATTAATTTATACTTTGTATCAAAAACTATTTAATGTTCCTATCAGAGAAATTTCAACGGTATTTATGTGGAGAAAAAATGTAATAGATTCAATTAAGATTGAATCAGCTGATAGGGGATCAATGTTTTTATATGAATTTTTCTATAAAGCAATAAAAAATAAATTTAAATATGTTGAAATTCCAATTTCTTGGCATAAACGCCGTGGTGGTTTGGCAAAAGGAAGAAATTTAAAAAATATAATTAAAACCTTGGAGGGGATGATTAAACTAAGGTTGCAAAGTTAATTTGAATTTGTTAATTTTTGTAATTCATTAACGATATTTTTATTTTTAGGTTTTCTAAATTTTTCTAGTGTTTTTATTTGTGTACGTCTAAAGTCGACTTTATATTCTTTATATAAAAAAGCCATTTCTTTCCTTAATAATTCTATAGTCATATATTGGCCGTTTCTTTCTGAAAGTGCTCTTTTTGCAAGATCTTCATTTATCCAAACCCCACCAGTGTATCTTTGAGGTTGAGTTTTTGCAAATCCTATTATTTCATTTGTATCTTTTATTGTGATTTCACCGGAAAGATTCAATTTTGGCTGACCTAAATTATTTGCTACATCGGCAATAATTTGTTCAAGACTTAGTTTTTCTATTTCTGTAATGGTTTTTTTCGATATGCCTATAATATCTTCAACTGGAGGAATAAAATCCATGGTTCTTGAATCCACTCCGCATCTTTTCAAAAACCTAGAAGCAATTTGATTACTAAGCATATATCTAAATTTAAAAAGTTTCCCAATATCATGAATAAGAAGACGAGATTTAATTAACCACGGATTTAAATCCGGACCACCATTTTGTTTAATAACTTCTTCAATAGTTTCAGCATATTCTGCAGACATAATTGGATGTGCCCAGAAAATTGGTGAGACTTTTGTGTCACAATCAGTGGCTAAAAGTTTTAGTAACTTGGCTCCTACTTCAAAGTCTTTTTCAGTAAATTCTTTTTTATGATCTGTAAAAGCTGACCCCTTGAGGATAACTTTGGCAGGTACAACAAATTTTGCAAATCTATCATGTACTTGGGTAGCTTCCTCTCTAAGAAGATTATCACGTAATTTTTTTTTGTCCGGAGGCAGTTTTGAGATTATTTCTCGTTCGGTCAAAAAGTATGTATCAGCTATCTCATTTTTCATTTGAGGAGAATTATAGGATATTAAAGTAAATATGGCAATAATTGAGTTAATTTTATAGTAATATTAATAAACGGATGAATATCTATACAATTGGGATTGTCTTAGTTGGAATGATTATCCTTCTTATTACTGCTGAGGTAATGAGTCATTATTTTAAAATTCACTCAGATAAATTTTACGTTATTTTTCATTTTGCAGGTGGTGCATTATCTTTCCTTTTATTTTTAAATTTATTTAATAATAAACTTCTTGCTTTTTTCTTAGTTTTAGTAATTGGTATACTTTGGGAAATACATGAGTGGATATTATGGAAATTATATATTAAAACAAAATTATATAAACCAAAGAGTAAGGATACAATTTGTGATTTGGTAATGGATATTTCCGGAGCGTTAATATTTTATGTTATTGAAATTTTACACATATTTTAAAAACCTTTTAAAAAACCATTTTTGGGTTTTGTTAATTCTTGTTGTTTTTATCTCTTATGGCCAGATGCTTTGGATGCAACCGTGGGAAGATGATAACGCCTTGTTTGTTAAACTGGCAAGCATAGAGGATAGGGTTGGCTTTTTTGGTAAAGGCCCCCTAGGAGAAGGAGTTTATAGATTTGCAGCTGTCCCGTTTATATTAATATATAAAATTTTCGGTACGTTTATACCAGCTTACTTTGCATTGCTTTTAATTCTTTATGTTTTAGCTACCTTAACAGTGTATAAAGTACTATCTAAAATTATTGGCGAGACTGGAGGGAGAGTTGTTGGTTTTATTTATGCTTGTGGTTATATTACCTCTGACAGTTTTTGGAGAATGGCAAATAGTGCAACCACAAGCATAAGTATAATACTTATTAGTTTGTTTACATTATTTTGTTGGCAATATTATAAGCAACAAAAAATTAAGTATTATTTATTGTCACTTTTTTTCTTCCTGATAGCTACAATAATTGCTGTTTCAAGAACTCACTATCTTGTTGCTGTGGCAATAATTTTTGAATTTACCCTTTTTACCTTTAGAAATTTCCCCAAAAATGTCATAAAGTTGGTTTTACGCCTAATTCCATTTTTGTATATTTTTTACAATTTAGTTTTATCTTCCAGTGATTCAAGGACCGATGGAGTAGGAAATTATATTATTTCAATCCTAAAAGGAAAATTGTATTTGACCTATGGATTTTTTTCATCAATTTCAAATTTATTTATTCCGGATTATTTAATTAATTTTATTTTTGATATTCAAAATAAGTTGACAGTGTTTTTACAAGCCAAAATTCCTATTGCTTATTTATTATTATTTGGTGTTTTTACAATTTTAATATTGTTATCTTTTAAAGGTTTAAAAAACAAAAAGTATCTTACAATTTTATTTTATTTTATACTTTTAATATGGTTCTTTGTTTCCAAAAAAGTTTTCTTGGAATCATCCTTAGGATTAGGAGAAAAAGGTATTTTTGTTGGAATACTTGGTGGAGTTATCCTAATTTTGTTAAGTGCATTTTTTATTATTCTTCGTAAAAATAGACAGATATTTTTATTTTTTATAAGCTGGCTTGTTATTAATTTGTTGGCTTATACTTCTTACTTTCCTACGGTTACCTATGAAACAATTAACCGTTATTTAGCTCACTCCTTTTTTTCTCTAACATGCGTTTTAGGTATATTATATATTTCACTACCAGACAAAAGTAAAATAAATTTTTTGGTCAAATTAATAATAATTTTATTTGGCATTGTTAATTTAATAAACGCTGTAATTTATCAAAATAAAATTCTTTATACAAGAAGTTTTCCAGTTAAAAGTTTTTATCAACAACTGTCTATTTTGCTACCTGAAATTAAGAAAGACGATGTTTTGTATTTTGATGTTTCAAACGATTCACAACGCTTATTTCGTGATGCAATTTCAGCGGCGATGATACCAGACACTGGATCGTTTGGTTGGCGTTATCAAATATATAGATATGATTTTAGTTTAGAAACAGATTTTTCAAGTTTATATAAAAGAATAACAGAGGAAAAAGTAAAAATAGATAACATCCATGCTTTTTGGTATTCCAAAGGTATTCTTACTGATATATCCAAAAATGTGCAAGATTATTTCTTAAATAAAAATTCATATTATTATTCTCAATATAGTTTAGAAAAAACAAGTGAAGCGATTATAAACAGAAACAAGGATAAAACATTGTGGTTTCAGCCAGAACTTATTGCCGACATCAAATCTCCAATTGAAAGTTATGCACCCATTGAATGTGGTATCACTTTTGTGGCCAATCCACTTAAGACTAATAAATTACTTTTTCCACTATATTGGGAATTATCTAATGACAAAACAAAAAATGTATTTAATGACCCAGTACAAAAGAAACTTGCCTTACTATATAAGAAAGATATGGATAATTTTGTTAAAAATTCCATTTTTAGTACTAGTAGCCAATGGTCTGATCGAGTAACTGAAAATTTATATGACAATGATATTGGTACTGTATGGCAATCTGATAGAGTACTCTGGCAAGATAAAAGAGAATATCTAGAAGTTTTGTTACCTACTGTTCAAAACATAAATAGAATAGTTTGGACACCACCTTCATATCAAGCTAGCGTACCTACAAATTATGAAATTGAAATATCACTTGATGGAAAGAGTTGGAGAAAAATTAAAACAATAACTAATAAAGAAATAACCAGTCAGATTCAACAAGAGGTAAAATTTGAACCAATAACAGCAAAATACGTAAAGATGATAATAACTGAAACCCTAGGAGGCGATTCCCCGATGATATCCGAGTTTCGTGTAATACCTAGTAGCTTATCAACGCTTGATTTAAAAAGTGTAGACACATATCTTGAAAGGCCATTTATATTTATTGAAAATGAACAAATTTTTAATAACACGTTAACAAGTTTTGGACAAACAGGCGTTGCTCAATTGTATTACTTAGCAAATAAAGATAATGTTTGGATTAATACAAGTAAATTAAATATTGGAATTATTTATGATGGAAAAGCTCATTACTATAAAGTTAATTTTCCTGCAGGTGGGACTAGAATTGAAAATATCAAAGTTTCAAACTTTGCAGTTCCTGGTACAATAACTTTATATAACATCGAATGCAAAACAAACTGATTAAGTTTATCTTTAAATATTACTTAGCAATTATATTATTGATATTAGTTATATCATTTGGACAGACCTTATTAATGATTCCATGGCAAGACGATAATGCCCTCTTTTTTAAGTTAACTCATATCCAAGAAAGAGCAGGTTTTTTAGGTTCAGGAATATTTGGCGAAAGAGCCTATAAGTATACTGCCTTTTTTTATTATCCTATCTATTTAATTTTTAAATTTCAGCCAGTATATTATTTTGGTATTAATTTTATTCTGTACGGAGTTTCAGTTTATATTTTATATAGAATAATTTCAAAAATGATAAATAATCAGGTTGGGATGATGACAGGTTTTTTATATGCATGTGGATTTATTGGTTCAGATAGCTTTATCAGATTGTTTAACTCTCAAATTACTAGTCTAAGTATAATCTTAGTTAGTACTTTCATCTATACATATTGGGTTTTTTACAAACAGAAGAAGAACGTGTGGTATTTTATTTCACTTTTTATTTTTTTTCTGGCGGCTGAGTTTGCAAGAGCTAGAACTCATTATATGATTGCAGTTCCTGTTGTTTTCGAATTACTATTTTTAACTTTTAATAAACCTATAATTAAATCAATATTTTTTTCTATTTTAAGAATATTTCCATTTGTACCGATTTTTTACCGTTATGTTATTTTAGAAGATTATCGTTCGGGAGGTGTGGGAGATTTATTAAACTCTTTATTAAAAGGCGAGATCTATAAAATTTTTGGCTTTTTGTCGTCATTTTCTAATATGATTCTTCCTGACTGGTTTACCAAAAACTCCTTAAATAGTACAAATGGTGTGTTTTATTCCTGGGGATTTGCTTTAGTAATGTTAATTATGTGTATATTCGTTTTTGTTAAATTCAAAAGACAAAGACTATATTCTTTGTCCCTTTTAACAACTAGTTTAATATGGGGGTATTTATCGTTAAATATTTTTATTCATCCAGCATTACATGTCACACAGGAGCAAATTTACTTAGCATTTATAGGTGGACAATTGATTTTGCTATTTATTTTTGGATTTTTTTTGATTGATAAAAGTAAAAAACTATTGTATATATTTTTTTTGGCCGGAATATTTATAAATTTAGCAGCTTATTGGGCGTATAGCCCAACTCTGGTATACGAAAAAATTAATAGATATCTTTCACACTCCTTTCTTTATTTAGTGATATTACTTCCACTACTAGTCTATTCAATAAAAAACAATAAAATATCAAATATATTTTTTGTAATTGTATTCTTTTGGGGATTGGGAAATATGTATGGTTCCTTTTTATATCAAAGACAAATTTATTTAAACAGAGTTGTGCCCGTAAACTCGTTTTATAAAAAACTTGACGATTATCTTGTTACAATTGAAAAAGGAGATATTCTATTTTTTGATGTAGCGGATGACGCGCGAAGTTATTTTTCTGACGCCTTTTCTGTTGCTCAAATGCCAGATTCGACAGCAATTGCATGGAGGTATGGTATTGATAGATATGATTTTGAGATGTTTCAAACCTCTTCAGATTTTTTTAATTATTTACAAAAAAATACAGTTGATAAACAAAAAATTCATACATTTTTTTATTCAAAGGCAGGATTAATTGAGACAACTAATGATTTTATTTTATATTTAGATAGTAATAAAATTGATGATTTGGATATTAAGATAAGTGACTCTTATCCTATTTTTGATAATATTATAATTAATAACCAGATAGATAAATCTAGCATTAATTTTACTAAAGATCTATCCTTTTTTAGCCTTATACCTTTAGATTTACTTGTTCAAATTTCTGGTTACCCTCTATCAACGAAAGAAATTAAATTCCCTTTTAGTTATGGATTAGAAAATACAATGAGAAATAATTTTAGGGATAATCAGGATATATATTTGACATCCCGATATAAAAAATATAAAGAAGAATTTAAAAAAACAAAAGTTAGTGTAAGTAGCGATTGGCAAGATAGAGTAGTAAGTAATTTAATTGATGGAGACTACAATACTTCATGGCAGGCCAATAGACTTTTGTGGTTAAAGGATGCTCAATTCATTTTTATTGAATCTGACAACAAGACGTTATTTAATAAGTTAGTTTTTGTAAATTCTTATTCTGATAATACTCCACTTGAATTTGACATTTTAGGCTCAGACAATAATAGCGATTGGTTTTTGATTAAAGCATATAAGTCAGATCTCAGACTTAAAAACGGAGATATGCAAATTGTTGACTTTATACCACAAAGTTTTAAATTTTTAAAAATAAATTTTAAAAAAACATTAAATGATGATTCTCCTGCACTTTCTGAATTATGGCTTGTGCCATCAGAATTTGATGATTTGAATATTATTCAAACAGAGAAGTATTTAGAAAATTCATTCAAAAACATACCAGATGCTAATTTTTATAATCAATTATTAAAAGATAATGATTACGTTGGTACAATAGAGCTTTCTTGGTGGAATAATAAAAATTTTGGCTGGCAAACATCTTTTGATTCAACCGCAAAGGTAATTTTTGATGGTAAATCTAGGTGGTATAAAATAAAAGTAACTCCCGGTGGGACAAAAATAAATCAACTTAAGTTTTTACTAAAAGATTTTCCCGCAAAATTTAAGATTCATGCAATCAAAGTTTTATATTAAATGTTATTCAAGTACAGTAACAATTGCACTTTTACTTTTGGTTAAGCATGTATCACCATTTTCCATCTCAAAGACAATAACTTTAGCTTCTCTGGCAACAAAGTAAAAATCAAAGTTAGAAGTTAAGGTTTTTAATTCTGCATGTTTTAGTTGATTTTGAGCAATATCTTCATTTTCTCTTATCCAATCGCTATTATTCGTACTTGTGCGCACATATCCAGTTTGAACTAATGAACAATTCTTAGTTGGTATAATAAATGAAGTCTTCATTATTTTTTCAGTCTTGGGTAATGTTATGGTTATATTTTTTTTATCTTTTTGAGTATTGACAGAAATAATTAATTTTTTTTGGTTTTTAAACATTTCTTTTACATACTTTTCATCGTTTTTCCAAACTTTAGCAATTGCTACTCCATCAACCTTAACTTCATACAGGGGATTCATAACAGTGTTTAGGTAGTTTAGGTTGTACCAGTGCATCGGAGAATAATCATATGTAAGTTCTAATACATATTCACCTTTATGCTCAGGTCCAGACCAATAATTTGGAGATAGAGAGATATCAGGTCTTAATTTAAATCTTGGAATGTTGCTTATTGAACCTACTGGTAAAGTCAAATATGCATTTTGCTCTGCATATTGATTTAACCATAAAATAGCAGGGTAATAGGCATTCCCATTTGAGTTGCCCCAAGAATTAATATTCTTTTCTTTAGCACCAGCTAAGCCTCCAACTATTTTGTTAAAAAAAACATTTTCATTAGGATGAATATTAACCAGTTTAATAATTACAGGTATAAAAATAATATTAGTTATTAATATAAAAATATAAATGTTTAATTTACCTAATTTTTTATAAACTAATCCAGCAGTTATACCACAAAGCATCGCCAATATTGGTATAAATTCCATTATTAACCTTACTCCACCATAACTTAGAGCTCCAAAAAAAGATATTCTTCCGACAATTGTAATTAATGACAAAATCAACAAAAGCGAAAAACTTTTACTTTTCAATAAACTTCTAACAAAGAATAATGAGAATATAGAAATGATTATTGTGGGAATCGGAGTTGTGTAAAATATCCAAGTAATTGGGTAAGTATTAAATATTTTTAAAAGATAATAATTTTGAGGTTGAGATGGTGCTGAATAACCCACCTCAAGATAGAAATCTATAATTCTTTTTATTCCTAAAATTGGATCTTTCCAAAGAGTTGGAAAACTACCAATTAAGATTGTAAAAACAATAACCGGGAGTATTATTAGTAGAATCCAAAATTTAGTCAAAAATCTTAAAAAGTCTTTTGTTTTGTAAAAATAAAAAAACAGCCATATAGATAATGGAATAATAATGAAAATAATATTTAATTTAGTTGAGAGACCCATTGCAAAAAATAAAATTGTTAATATTCCCCAAAAATATTTTTGCTTTTTAATGAAAATATAAAAAGAAATCAATGTAAGGGAATAAAAGCAGGTAATGATTGGATCTTTAATATTAAAATGTTGCTCACCAACAAAAAGAGGGTAAGTTGTAAGAACTAATGATGAAACAATAGATTGAATTATGCCAAATTCTTTCCACATAAATATAGCAATAGTAAAAACTAGTAATGATGCGACTGTAATTTCAAATAAATGATAACTTTCTAAATCATCTAAAATACCAATTTTTTGATAGAAGATTTTATTAAAAAAAGCAGCCAAAACTCCATTTAAGGCAGGATGACCGTAAGTATTATCAATATCGATGTGATACTCGCCATTCCAGTCTTCATCTTGATAATAACTTCTTCGGAATTTAGAATCAGATAAGTAGGGGTTGTTATTAACTTCTTGAAAATGTTTTTCAGAGTCGCGAAAATCTGAACTATCCGAAGTTCCCTTAAGAGCTTTGTATTTAGGAATATCGTTGTAATTTTTTTGTCCAGTTAAAAAATAATGGAGAAATGCTTGTCCTCGACGAAAATGAAAAGGTTCATCCCAATTTATTCCATAATCACCCAATGTTTTAAATGCTATTAGAAAAAACAATATTGGAATAATTAAAATTAATAAAAATATTAAAAAACTTTTTTTCATTTAGTTGCTGTTTATTCAATGATATAAATATGGTAACATATTTTGTGCTTAACAATATTTCTAATCGTTTTCTAGGATCGGTTTTGAGTGAAGCTGATACAAAAGTTATGAACGCTTATGGTTGGGGTGTTCAGTTTCATAAAAATAGCTCCATAAATTTATTTGTTAAGTTTTTTGGTGTTCCCCACCTTGGTGCGCGCATGAGAAATCGGATCCTAGAAAATATAATTAACAAAAGAAACCATAAAAATTCTACACTTTTTGATGCTGGGTGTGGAATAGGCCTAACTAGTATGTATTTATCAAATAAATTTGAAAAAATTTATGCAGTCGATGTTGAAGAACAAAAAATTAAAGTAGCTAAAATGATTGCTAAGAATAATCACATTAATAATATAGAATTTAGAAAGGTTGATGTTTTGAAGGACAAAATAGCTTCGAAAACTTTCGATTTTGTGATTTGTTTTGAAGTGCTAGAACATGTAAATAACGAAGAGGAATTTATTTATAAACTCTCAAAATTGGTTAAGAAAAATGGAGTTATGATTCTATCATTTCCTTCGAAGACACTGCTTTCCCGTATGGCACAGAAATCACTCGATCACCATAAATCAGGCTATTCATCAGATGAGATTAATAAAATAGCTAAAAAATTTAAACTTAAAGTTGTTGAAGAACAATCTTTTGGTAAGAGCCTCTTGGGAAAATTAGTCGTCGGTTGCGATTTTATTTTTAGAATAACTTTTACACCATTAGCAAGTTTATTTTTCCCAGTTTTTTATCCATTATTGATACTGGATTATTATTTGCCAAAATTTGGAATTCCAAGAGGATATATATTAGTAATACACAAAAACTAAAAATATGAAAATTATTGGTTTAACATATCACAAAAGTGGAGTACATGATAATTCTGTTGCTCTTTTGGAGAACGGAAAAGTGTTATTTGCAGAAGCAGAGGAAAGAATTTCAAGAATAAAGCATGATGGAAGATTTCCATACCTTGCGTTAAAAGAAGGTTTAAATTTAACTAAAAATAAATTAAAAAATATTAATTATTTTGTATCTGCTACACCAAACGAAAATTATATTCAAATGTTTTTAACAACAGTTAAATTTTTACCAACCGTAGGTTTGGGAAATTATTTAGAACAAATGATTGGTGCACTTACACATAAAATAGATAAAGTTTCAGATGATGACAGACCAAAAAATATACAGGAGATGGGAATATCGGAAAGTAAGTTTTTTACAGTTTCCCATTATTTTGCTCATGCCGTTGCCGCTTATTATACTTGTCCATTTGATAAGTGTTTAGTAATTAATATGGATGGGTTTGGTCCCGGGGATAAGGGAGAGCCTTTGAGTGGACAAATTTATTTAGGTGAAAATAATAAATTAATAGGACTTGAGGTTGTGCCTGTTCATGCATCACTAGGGCTATATTACGGGGTTATAACAATGGCATTAGGATTTAAATTAAATGACGGGGAAGGTAAAACCATGGGTCTGGCAGCATACGGAGATCCAGCAAAGTGTTACAAAAAAGTCAAAAATTTTTTCCCGAGATTTATCGATAATGATTGGATAGTTAAAAGTTCAATAATGGACATTCTTAATGTTTCAAGGAAGAAAGTCTATGTGAAGTCAAGTACTTATAAATATCTTAAAAAGTTAGTAGAGGATTATGGTAAAGAAGATGTTGCTGCCGCCTGCCAATTGGTTTTTGAAGAGGAATTAGTAACTTACATTTCTCATCTTATCAAAAAGTATAAAGTTTCAAAAGTTGCTTTAAACGGTGGTATCTTTTTAAATGTCAAGGCAAATATGAGACTTTTGGAGGAAAAAGTTGTTGATGATCTTTATGTTTATCCTAACCCTTCTGATGGGGGAACTGCTATGGGAGCTGCTCTTGCCGGATTCATAACTAAGGGTCAAAAAATAAAGCGACAAGAGCTACTGCATCCTGCATACAGTAGAGAATATAAAAATTCAGAAATTATTACAGAACTCAAAAAGACAAAAGGAATAGAATACAAAAAATTAGGTACTAATCTTCCACGAATTGGGGCAAAACTACTTTTTGACGGAAAAGTAGTGGGTTGGTTTGAAGGCAGAGGAGAGTGGGGTCCTAGAGCGTTGGGGCAAAGAAGTGTAATAGCTGATCCAAGGCATTTGGAAACTAAGAACAGAATAAATAATATATTGAAAGGAAGGGAGTGGTTTATGCCATTCGCTCCAAGCATGGCAATCGAGGGGGCTCCAAAGTATTTGAAGATGTTGAGAAAGGCACCATTTATGATAATTGGAGATAGAATCATGCCAGGAATGGAAAAAGATCTAAAGGCGGCGGCCCATATTGACGAGACTGTTCGCCCCCACCTCGTAACAAGAGAAGCAAACAAACTCTATTATCAAGTAATTAAGGAATTTGAGAAATTAACTGGTGTACCTACTATTTTAAATACTAGTTTTAATAAACATGGACTTCCAATAGTTTACACTCCAAGACAGGCTGTTGAGCATTTATTATGGGGTGCAATTGACGAACTAATAATTGGTAGTTATCATGTTTGGAGAAAATGAAATATCAAACCAAGAATCTTCAGCCACACAGCAAAATCGGTTTATCTTTTATAAGTTTATTAAAACATTATTATCATGTTAGTAATTTAGATAATTTGAGACAATCTTTGAAAGATGACTTAATCGCCACCATATTTATGGGGTCTGGGAGTGGTATATTTGGATCGTTCATAAGGGGTATGTATTTTAAGTTATTTTTAAACTATAAACTTCCATCTATGATTGGAAATCGCTTTCGTATTATAAATTCGTCAATGGTTAAGGTTGGTAAGAACTTGTGGATTAAAGATGATGTTACGATATTTGCGGGGGACAAGATGACAATTGGCGATGGCTGTGTTTTGTGTGATAGATCAAGTATTTGGTCCAGTAAAGACGGTTTAAAAATTGGAGATGGATTTTCATTAGGTATAGGTGGATATATCTGTGGAACTGAAGGAAGGATAGCTATAGGTAATAAAGTAATTATGGCTGATAATGTACGTTTATACAGTTGGAATCATAGTTTATATTCCAGTTTAAAAACGTTTTCAGAGAATGAAATTTCTCATCGAGGTATTACGATTGGTAACAATTGCTGGCTTGGATCTGGATGTGTAATATTAGATGGTGTGAATTTAGGTGATAACTGTGTTGTAGGTGCGGGAGCTGTAGTTACAAAGTCATTTCCTAAAAATTCGTTAATCGCGGGGGTCCCAGCAAAAGTTGTTAAAACAATATGACTAAATTACTAGAATCTTATTTTATATATATTTTATTAGTCGTATCAGTTTTAGTTTGGTTTGTATCCTATTCAAAAGTTCCATTTATTTTTTTTCAGCAAGATGAGTTAATGGGGTTTGGTCTTTTTATTCTAAACAGGGTTGATATGTTGTATACGGGCCTTGGATTTAAAGGAATGGTACATTTTGTGCCGGTCACAATGTCACTTTCCTTCGGAATTTTTAATATTTTTGGCCTAAATCATATTCCTTACAATATATTTGGGTTGATATTTCACACAATTAATGGACTCCTTGTTTATCTATTGGGTCAAAAGATATTTAAGAATCGTTTATATTCACTCCTTGCTCTGATAATGTTTTTTTCAAGTAGCTCTGGCGCAGAGTTGGTTATGTGGCCTGTTATAAATTTAAACACAATTTCACTGTCCTTTTCACTCCTTGCTATGTATGTTTTAATCTCATCGTATATAAAAGATGGGTATTTACAAATTAAGAAGTCTATTTACATTTCTATATTATTTTTACTCTCTGTTTTCTCAGTAGAATACGCAGCTGGACTTATTTTTATCATTCCTGTCACCGCATTTTTAATGGATAGAAAAAATAGTGGAATAAAAAAACTAACTCAAATCTGGCCATTTTATTTAACGGTAATGATATTTTTAATACTTAGATTTGTTCCCTCTCTTTTTTTAAGAGAATTGAATACCTTAAATTCTGTCCTTGAGACTGGGGTTTTTAGTAGAGCCATGGGTTTAATTCGATTGCCACTTATTTATGTTTCCCAGACCTTTTTGGGTCAAAATGCATTAATAAACATTTCTCAACTTATATCTAGTGTTTTTTGGGGAAACACAACAAACACTCAATTTGCAGAGGGGGTCATTTATAAATATGTAGCGTCCGTATTGGGAGTATTTATTGTTATTATTTTTCTAAAGTTGTTTTCGAAATTTACTAAATTAGATAAAAAATATTTATTAATTTTCCTAAGTTTTATTATCTTCTCTTCGCTACCTTTTATCTTAGTTCCTGGACAGTTGTTTTCAATATTTTCATCTAGGTATTTATATTTTGGTGGTGTTGGGTATGCTTTTATTTTGGTCTTGATATTGCAATTAATTGTAAATCTCAAAAAAAATAGAATTACCCTATTCTATATAATATTTTTAGTTTCAATGATCCTCGGTGGAGTATATGGTAATTATAAAAAAGGCAATGCTCTTTATAACATTGGGAACCTGAGGGTTCAAATTTTAAGAAGTATTAAAAAAGACCATCCAACACTTCCACAAAAAGTTATTTTTTATACAGATAGCAACAAAAGTTATTATGGTTTGCCTGACGAGGATAAGATTCTACCTTTTCAGTCTGGTCTAGGGCAAACACTACTTTTATGGTATTATTCAGACGAAAAGTTTTCAAAAAGTTTTTTTAAAAATGAATACCTTTGGGGCATTCTTTCAGAAGGCTATAAGGAAATTGATGACAGGGGATTAGGGTATTTTAGAGATTTTGAGAGACTTAAAAATGCAGTTAATGATAATAATCTAAATCCCGAATCAGTTATAGCATTTAAGTGGGATTATTATACTAATACATTAACTGACACAACAAACGAAGTTAGAAATAAACTTAAGAATGAAAATTATAAATAAAATTTGGAATAATTGGCACACAGTAATACTTGTTGCCTTATGTCTTGTTCCAATTATATGGTTTATTGGTAGGGGTGATGTTCTAATTACTGGATTAGACACCAATTTCCCACTTGATCCATTAGTTTGGTTTCAGCGGAGATTTTATGTTTGGAATGGCATTAATAATGCTGGAATTGATTTTAGTTCATCAGTTGCAGGAGTTTTTTTTCATTTTGTTCAACTTGCTCCATATTTATTAGGTTTATCCTTAAAAAATGTAGAAATTGTAAGTTTGGTTTTTTGGTTTTCTGCGATTGTTTCCTCTTCATATCTTTTAGCAAAGACTATTCTACCTAAAAACAAAACACCTCAATTGATTGTTGTCATTCTTTATATTTTAAACATCTATCTTTTCAATACTTGGGAGAATGTAAAAGTATCTAACTTAGCTTTGGTCACTGCGTTACCTTTAATTATATCAATTGTCTACAATTGGTTTTCAGAAAAAATAAATTCAAAAAAAGCAATGATATACCTTTGTCTTGGTTCAATTCTTGCTTCAGGAGCTGGAATAAACCCCGCATATTTTTTAGTAATAATTTTAGCTCTGATAATTGAAACTGTTGTATATCTTTTTTTAAACCTATCTACAAAAACAGAAATAAAGAAGATTTTAGTAAAAGGGTTAACATCCTTTTTTATATTGATTTTAGTTAATATATTTTGGATATTTCCACTTTTAAATTTTTTATATTCTACTAATACCATTAGTTTGGTTGATATAGGACTAACCAATTGGATTACTAGTTTATCTCAAAATACATCGATAATTAATGTTATACGCTTACAAGGGGCATGGGATTGGTATGCCTTAGATAGTAGCGGAATACCTCAATATCTTTCTTACACACTAAATTATTTGTATAAATTTCCGTTTATTATTTTTAGCTTTGCTGTTCCAATATTGGTATTATTTTCATTTGTTTTTTTTGATAAAGAACAAAAATTTTGGTATATTTTTTTTGGAATACTAACGGTATTGGGAATATTTTTTGGTGTGGGGTCACACCCACCAACAGGATCCTTTTTCATTTTCCTATTTGAACATGTACCATTCTTATCTTTTTTTAGAAGCCCTTGGTACATTTTTACTCCACTTTTAACTCTTTCATATGCAGCTTTAGTGGGATTATTAACATATTCGTTCTTTCAAAAATATAAAGAAGGAATGATTAAACATATATTTAATTTTTTAATTATTATATTTTTGATAGCTTATGGATTATATAATTATCCATTAATTACTGGAAAAATTTTTAGACCTGAAAGTAAAAATAGTTTCTATGTTTATTTTCCAGAATATGTATGGGATACAAAAGATTGGTTGAGTAACAAACATGATTCAACTGATGAAAGAATAATTTCATATCCCGACGATCAATTAGAGTCATTTAATTGGGGCTATCAAGGTACTGAATCAATTTTAAGTTTATATTCTAACAGAGAAATTATTACACCATCATTTAATATGACATCAAAAGTTTTTTCAGAAATGTTAGGTTCCTTTTATGCACATATAAAAAGAGGTGAATATAAATCTGCTATTTCGTTAATGGAATTTTTTGGTGCTAATGAAATTTTTTATAAAAAAGACTCTTCAACTTTATCCTCCCCGATAGGAGATAAAATAAATGATTTGGTTGAGACAACTAAATTTGGAGAATGGTATTTTATGCGTCCAAAAGACGAGATGAATAAAAAAATATTTATTGCGGAAGCAGTTTACAAGAATTTATCTAATCCGGAAGATTTTATTCCTGTAATTCCATTTTTAAAACCCAAGAGTGTTGTTGTTAACAATAAAGATACTGAAATTGGACAAATTAAATCAAATGAAAGATTTTTTTCGATTATTAAAACTGGAATATTGGACCAAGATAAAAGTATATTAACTAATGTTAACAAATATGGACTAGATATATTACGCAATGGAACATTTAATATTCTGATTGAAAGAAATTATTTAGATCGAAATAGTCTCATTGTAAAAATTGATTCAAATGTAATTAGTAATTCATTGATTCAATATGATCAAAGTTTGATTAGTGTAGGCCCAGTTAAACTATTTTCAGGAACACATACTATTGAAATTGTTTATCCAGTACAAGAAAATTTATTGGCAATTTCTGATTTCGAAAATATTTCAAAAAACCAAAATCTAAGAAAAGAAGAATTTCCAGAGAATATTCAAAAAACTTTATTAGTATACAATGAAAGTAAAGAAGCTCAAAAAATAATTTTACCAGTAAATGAATTTAATCCCTATTTAAGGTATGCTGTAGGATTTGATTATAAATATGTGTATGGAAAAGTGCCATTTGTTGAAGTTTTACAATCTGCCCCGACTTCTCCAGTAAAAAATCATTCGATTTATCCAGGTTCTTCTACTGATTGGCAGACTCGTTATGACATTTTCAGACCGGTTGAAACAAATTCTAAATTAGAACTTCTGATTAAAGCTGGACCAAATGAATTTTCTGGTAGAAGTAAATCTTTTATAGAAAATATATTTATAAAAAGAATTTATGACAATAATGTATATCTTGTAGAATCTAATTCTGATACTTCTTTTAAATATTTGTCTAAAGGTGAACTAAAGTATAAAAAAATTAATTCGGTAAAGTATGAAGTTGAGTTGAAAAGTGATGGGGATAATCAATTGGGTAGTGTAATAGCATTTTTAGATAATTACAACAAAGGTTGGGTTTTAAAGTCTTCTGATTCAAAAATAGAAAATAAATTTAGTCACTTTACGATTAACGGTTATGCAAACGGTTGGTATGTACCTGCAGGAATGAATACTGGTAAGTTTATTATCTATTATCGTCCACAGACTTTATATATATTCGCAGTTTTAGTCTCAGTTTGTACAATTATGTTATTAATTATTTACAGTTTACATAAAAAGAAATCTTAAATGATTAGATCTTATTTATTTAAATTATTTAATAAAAAGTATGACAATTTAAATCAATGGGCAATAGACCATTTGGTTGGATTATTTATTTTTAATATAATCATGTCTTTGCTTGTGTTGCTTAACACTGCTGAATATTTCAAACCATTTTTTTTCTTAGGAATAAATGTAATTTTTTTCATTGGGCTGATATTATCCATACCTCTTCTCGGAGCAAGGTCAAAATCTATGTTTTTTATATCAATAATTTTTTTAGTTTTTGCTATTTTTTTAAAAATATTAAAGATTGAAATTTGGGCAGAGAGAACAGCTGTTTATACTTTTCAATCTTTACTTATAGGAGTTATTTTACTAACAAGGGAATCAATCAATAAACATTGGTAAAATTTATTGTAAATAATTACAAAAAATATATTTTTGTTTTTTTTATTGTTTATTTACTTATTTTTACCGTATTTTACTCTGAAACGACTAAACCAAAAGGTGATGAAGTTCATTATTTAATTGCCACAGAAAGCATAGTGAGAGATAACGATATTTACCTAGAAAATAATTATCCAGATGGTGTTACAAGCATGTTTGGTTATTTAAAATTAGATAAACATACAGTAATAGGGAGGGGAAATCATGAAATTTTAGGTCACGGTTTAACAATATTTCCTTTTATAATTGCACCCTTTTACTTTGCGGCTGGAAAATTAGGTGCAAGTTTGTTTTTTTGCTTGATTACTGTTATTTTGTTTCAACAAACTATTAAATTTTCTGAGTTGGTAACTAATAGTCACTTAACTAGTTGGGTTGTGTGCCCAGGTTTGTTTTTAACACTTCCATTGTCACAATATTCACTTCTTTTATTTCCAGAGGTCATTGCTGGTTTATTGATTGTTTATAATCTATGCGAAGTTATTACTAAAAATAAACTAGGCATTTTATCAGCTATTCTTATAGGATTATTGCCCTGGATACATTTTAGGTTTTTGACTGTGTCAATATTTTTTTTATTATTCTGGTTTAGTAGGCAGTTTAAAAAAATCACTAAGCAATTTTTCTTGCCATTAATATTGATTTTTGTTTATTTTCTCTCGATATTTTTAATATACGGCAGTTTCGATTTTAATAAAACTTTTATGAACTCTGGGAGCGCGTATTCAGGTAATATTATATCTAATATTATTAATTTATTGATAGATAGACAATATGGTTTGATTCCAAATAACCCCATATTTTTATTAGTACTTCCCGGATTTTATTTTTTGTTTAGAAGTAATAAAAAAAAGGCTTTATTAATTATTGCTCTTATATTTTTTGAGATTATGCCATTTATTAATTCAAATGATTGGCATGGAGGTTTTGCACCACCAGGAAGGTATTTAACAGCGGTAGTTCCAATTATTATACCTTTAATTGTTTTATCTATTACTAAAAGTAGATATTTTTTAACAAAAACGATATTTTTATTAGGGTTTATGTGGGGGTATTTTGTATATATTATTAATTTGTTACAGTCTCCAAACTATGGGTATTTATATAAAGATGGTTTTACTCCGTATTTAAATAAAATATCAATTTGGTCAAATTTATATTTTTATTATTTGTTTCCAAGTTATTTTCCGGATGGAAAGATAACTGTTCTTCATTGGATTTGGATTTGCACAATACTAATAATTAGTTATCTGGTATTTAAAAAAGGAGGGAAAGTTAAGACAAAAGCTTAATCTTAATTATTTATGTATAATTGTAGTGTGAATAATATCTCAAAAATATTAATAGGCTTATCTTTTTTAGGTTTTTTAATAATAGGCTTTTTACTTTTAACTAACCACCTCGGATTAGCGACCAAAATATCTGGTTATATATTTTTTATATTGATTCTTGGTATATGCTTAAAAACAAACTAACTCAAATCTTATATATATTATTAATTATTTTACCAGTTATTGTTGTTTTTAAAAATATTTTTTATATTTACCCCTTTAGTTTTGGAGATGCGCCATATTTTTATACGGACACTTTAGCAAGTCTATTATCAGAACCTTTAATATGGGTAACTCGAGGTGTTAATTTTGGAGGTATTAACCAATTTCTATGGCTTTCGCCCATTATGGCTATTTATGGCTTTTTAGGTAAATACTTACTATTAGACAATCAAATAATTGTTCGTATTCTTTTTTATATACCAGCAGTAATATTGTCTATTCTCGGTCCATATATTTTAACTAAATATTTGAACTTTTCAAAAACAGTTTCATTTTTTTCATCTTTGTTTTATTGCTTAAACACGTATTTTATATTACTAATTGATGGTGGACAGGTGGGCGTAGCTTTGGCTTATGGAATTTTTCCTATTGTTTTGTATTTTATTAAAAAATATATTGATGTTTCAAATACAACGAACTTTTTTTGGGCATATGTTTTTGGAATGTTACTTTGCATAATTGATCCCAGAATATATATCATTTTGTTTTCTTTATTAGCAATATGGAGTTTTTTAAGAAGAGAGTCTTTAAAGCCATTATTTGTTTTACAAATTCCAATATTACTATCCAATTTATATTGGCTTTATCCAATGATCAAAATAAAGCCAATAAATGTAAGTTATTCGGTACTGGATCTACAGACATCTTCTTTAATAAATTCGCTTTTGCTTTATGCCCCCCATTGGCCAAATAATATTTTTGGTAAAATAGTACCTCCCTTATTTTACTTTTCTATTATCCCCATTTTAGTGTTTGGGTTTTTGTTTTTTAAAGACAGACACAAAGATATTAAGAAGCTAGTAATATTATTTCTAATTTTTGCCTTTTTGGCTAAAGGTACGACACCTCCATTTGGAGAGATATATGATTTTATTTTGACCAAGATACCCTTGATGGTAGCTTTTCGTGACTCTAGTAAATTTTTTATACCCTTAACATTGTTGGGTGGAATTTTAATAGGAGAAACTATCGATAAGTTGAAAATGATAAAATTCATTAAAATAATTACTTATACAATAATATTATTACTTGTTTGGCAAGCTATATTCGGAAAATTGAATTTTAATTTGTCGGGAAGAATCTTAAACGATGATATGGGTAAAATTTATTCTAATTTAAAAAATGAACAAGGAGAATATAAAACATTATGGTTTCCTGAAAAGCACCCTATGGCATATGAATCTTTTGATAAACCAGCTCTAGACGCAAGAGACCTTATTAAAATTAATACTATTTCGTCTGTCAATGTCTCCGAGGACCCTTTTAATTTCTTAAATGATATAAATTTTCCGATAAAATTAGCTAAACTTGGAATTAAATATATATTTTTATCAGGAGATCCGAGGAATGTTTATCCAAGTGAAGATGATCTAAAAAGATGGTCTACAGTTTCAAAATTAATAAGCAACAACCCCAACCTTAAGCCAGTAAATTGGAATACAAGTTTTCAAATATTTGAAGTTCCTGATTTTTTACCTAAGTTTTATAAAGTTCACGATTTAATTGGAGCTGTTGGACCTCATCTTCCCTCAGATATGCCAGCTGTTTATTTTGAAGACGGGAAATTTGATCCGAGGTTTCTAGAAAATAAAGACTCAAATTCAGTTAAATTATTATTTAATAATTCTGTAGAACAGGATCTTACTATGAGTTTTCTACAAAAATATTTCGTTGATACTGGTAATGCAAAAACAAATGAATGGGCATATTATTCAGCGGATAAGTATCTCAAGGCAAAATACGAATTATTAATCCGGAATTTTATATATGATGATTTTGATTACAGCAAAGGACTATCATTTTCAACAAAAATGGGTGAAAAAATTGAATTTAATTTTAAAAACTTAGACTTAGGAGAATATGTTTTAGCTGTTCGCAGGATGAATGAATTAAACAAATTTGAATGGAAAATAATTAATCATTCACTTAATATTAAAGATAAAGATTTTAGTTACGAATATATAAATGAAAAAGATTTTGATGCCGTAAATGTTATAGCATTAATTCCTAAAAAAGATTTTGAAGAAGCAGAAAAATTAGGTCAACACCATATAGCCTATTTTGGAGTGATCAAAAACGATAAAAACTATAGTTATAAATGGGATACTGTTTCTATAGTTAATGAAGACACTTCCAAATATTTGTTAACGACAGACAAATATGGTTTTTGGTTAATTCTAAATGAAAATTATAATCCATTATGGACTATTCGTAATGGGGAAAAATATTCTAATTCTATTCCAATTAATTCAGAAGTTAATGGTTTCTATTTTGAACCAACATGGAATGATTTACATATTGAATTTAAAGGTCAGGAGTATTTTAGATGGGGATTATATTATGCATTTATTTCTGTATCATTAACGTTGATAATATTATTATATTTACATATTAAGAATGAATAAATTTTTTAAAAAAGCTTTTTTACTAACAAAATCAGCAACAGCCAGAGATACATATGTTTTATTTCTTGGGAATTTAGGCTCTGCCTTTTTGGGGTTTCTTTTCACTTTTTTTGTTGCACGAGCTTTAAATAGGGAAGACTTTGGGATTTTTTCTGCAGCTATGAATCTTGTGGTAATAATCTCATCATTATCTGATGTTGGTATAACTACAGGTCTTGTTAATTTTATTTCAGAGTCTGACTCAGAAGGAAACGAAAAAAAATCACTTGAATATCAAAAAGCTGGTTTAACGATAAGAGTCGGGATAATTTTAATTCTTACTACTTTAATTATTATCTTTTCTCCTTATATATCTAAATTAATGTTGGCAACAACAGATCCATTTGTTGCTATATGGGCAGCTATTGTCTCGCTTGTATCTTTTGTTCCAATGTATTTTCCATATATATTACAGGCTAAAAAACAATTTTTGAAATCTGTGATTGTCGATAACACTTACTATTTATTTAGATTGATTGGTCTTCTTGGTTTAATATATTTTGGGGCAATGACACTATACACTTCTCTTTCGACAGCTATAGTAGGTTTTGTGTTTAGTCTGATCGCTAGTATATCTTTATTGAAATTTAAATTTTTATTTTCCAGACCAGAGAAAAATATATATACTAGTTTGATTAAGTTTTCTGGATGGATTGGTGTGAATAGAATTATCTCATCTATTTCAGGACGTTTGGATATTCAAATGCTTGCTAGTATGGCGGGTGCAACTACTACAGCTCTTTATTCTATACCTGCGAGGCTTTCTTCAATTGTAATAATATTAACATCAAGTTTTTCAGCAGTATTGGCTCCTAGATTTGCTTCAATGGGTGACAAAGAAAGAGAAAAAAAATATTTAATTAAATCGTGCTTCGCTTTACTTCCCATCATTTTAATAATTTTGGTTTGGGTCATTATGGCAAAACCATTTATGCAGGTAATCTTTCCAAATTATATTGATTCGGTCCCAGTGTTTCAGGCATTAACTCTGTCAATGATCCCTTTTATTTTGACAGCACCATCGGTTGTTGTAATTATTTATGCAATGAAAAAAAATGTTTATATAGGGGCATATAGTTTTTTTCAGATTGTTGCAATATTTATACTTAATTGGATTTTTATTCCTAAGTTTGGTCCATTTGGACCCACTCTTACTTTTGGTATAACAAATACAATATTGGCAATTTATACTTGGGTAATAGTAATTAAACATTATTGGGGTCAAGAAAAATAACATCCTAGCCAAAGCTCAAGCATTAAAAGACTCCATTTTTTTTGGTCAGTGTCAAGATTAATTTTTGAAAGGTCAATAAAATCCTTTATCTTTGAGTTTTTAGTAAAAAGCTTGTCTTTATAATAATTGTTTAAATCTCCCCTAAACCATTCATCAAGGGGTATTGTAAAGCCCATTTTAGGTCTATAAAGATTTTCTTTAGGCACGATTTTTTCAAGAGCCCTTTTAAATATATATTTAGTTTCTCCATTTTTGACCTTTAGATTAAATGGGATTTGACAGGCTAATTCAACCATTTTTTGATCTAAAATTGGAGATCTTGCTTCTAATCCATAATACATGGTGGCGATATCCATCTTGGTTAATAATTGATCAGGTAAAAAATATAGAAGATCAAATTTTAAACCAGCGTCTTTTAAATCTTTACCATTAAATCTTTGAAAAGTTCTTCTGACATATTGATACAAATTATTTGTTGTTAATGTCTTAGATAAAGGTTTTTGAGCCATTCTAAAAATTTCATCTAAAGAAAAAATTTGATTATATGAAGAAAATCTTTCATAAAGGGGAAGTTTGGACTTGTCTAAAAATTTAGAAACTCTTTGTATTTTTAGTGCATCTAATGGTCTTAATTTACTGATCCAATAGGCATAATCAACATCTCTTTTAAGTCTTAAATATCTATTTGGATAGCCTGCAAAATTTTCATCTCCACCATCACCATTTAGAATAACCTTGACATGTTTTTTAGCCTCTTTGCTTACTTGAAACGAAATTACGCAACTATTATCAGCAAAAGGTTCTTCATAGGCGTTGGCAATTTCAGGTAGTAGTGAAATATTAGTAGGTTTGGCTAAAATTTCGGTGTGGTCAGTTTTATATCTTTTAACTATCAATTCTGCATATTTTTTTTCCGAATATTTTTCGTTTTCAAAATTAACAGTAAAAGTTTTTACACGATTTTGTGTGCTTAGTGCCATCATGGCTACAACTGCGCTTGAATCCACCCCTCCAGAAAGAAATGCACCTATAGGAACGTCAGAAATCATTCTAAGTTTTGTCGATTCTTCAAGGGTCTCAAGTATTTTTTCTGACCATTCTTTTTCTGAAAGCAGAAGCTTATCTTTAAATCTAGGCTCCCAATATTTTCTTTTTAAAAATATTTTTCTTTTAATATCAATATAAATATAATGACCAGGCTCTAATTTTTTAATATTTTTAAATCCTGTAAGAGGTGCGGGTACATATCCATAGAGAAAATACTTTTGGATAGCTAGGTTGTCTGGAATTTTTGCCACTTCAGACTGTGTAAGTATTGCCTTTAGCTCTGAAGCAAATATAAAACAATTTTCATTAAAAAAATATTTCAAAGGTTTCTTACCAATTCTGTCTCTAGCTAAAAACAATGTTTCTTCGTGTGTATCAAATATTGCAAACGCATACATACCTCTTAAATGTTTAACACAGTTTTTCTTGTATCTTGCATAGAGAGCTAGAATTACCTCAGTGTCAGAAGTAGAAACAAATTTATAGCCTTCTTGTTCAAGTTTTAATTTTTCCTCTTTAAAATTATAGATTTCATTATTCGAAACTATGACATATCTATTCATATAAATCATTGGTTGATTGCCATTTTTTGAAAGGTCTATAATTGCAAGTCTATTGTGGCCGAAACCCACATTTCTATGAGAAGAAATATAATATCCAGTTGAATCTGGTCCGCGGTGGCTAATTTTATTGGCCATCAATTTAAGTTGATACTCGTTAACCTTTTGATTATTAAAATAAACTTTTCCGGAAATTCCACACATATTATTTTTCTAATTCCAGATTATCATAAATCCTAGAAAGGACAACTCCATGCCAATCGTTTATATAAATTGGTTTTTTATTATTAAAATAAATTATTTCTTCCAAATTTGGGCTTAATAATTTCATTGATTCTTCAACAATTACAAACCTTTCTGTTTTCCAATCTGTTGAAATAGTAACATTTGTGTAGTAAGGCAAAGTACTTTTACTACATCCCAAGTATGCAACAGATTTGATATCAGGGTATTTATTTATGAGATTTAAAATTGAAGATCGTGCTCCCATACATAAACCTATTACTTCATTAGATTGTACAATTTTAGGTCCTCCAGAAAATATGTTTCTATAAATATAGTAATTGGGGAAGTAAAAAAGTGAGACTGTAGATGAGATCGCAAATATGCTTATTATAGCTATAGTTTTATAAAACTTATGTAATTTATTTAGAAAATAATATATTGAAATTCCAGAAAATAGGTATAACCAAGGAATAACTGGGAAGATGTATCTAATTCCAAGTTTTTTTGCTGGAATAGAAAGTATGAGTATATATGAGATTACAAATAACGGAATAATAATAGTTAATAACTTTTTGTTCTTTAATATCTTTTTTTTAACAAATATCGGGTAAAAAAGTAGTGAGCTAATTATTATTATGGGTAATCTAGTTAAGATCTGTTGTACATAGTAATAAAAAGGTGGATTACTTGTTATTTTCCCATTAAAAAAAGTTATAAAAGAGTTATTTGATAATTGAAATTGGTTAAAAATATATGAATACATATCAATTATAATATTTCCTTCCTGCCCAAGCCAAAGTAATTTTGCAAAAACTAAAAAGCAAAAAAAAGTAATTATTGTTTTGTACTGTTTAGATAAAAAAAGAGGAATAAATAAGATTAAACCAGTAGGTTTAGTTAAAAAGGCAAGACTTATAAATATCGATGAGACAATAATAGATATTTTTATATTTTTTATTAAAAAAAAGCTTGATATTGCTAAAAACATCCAAATAGTAAGCGGATAGTCAACAAGTAACCACCTGGATAATGCGATCGATGTAGGATCAATTGATAAAAGAAGACTGGCAAGTAGTGCAATATATTTATTATTGGTTATCCTTTTTGTTATGAAATAAAAAATTGCTATAAAAATAGAAGTTAAAAATACAATCGGAATTCTGGCGGCAATGAAGTCGCTAAATAATTCAAGTGAATAATGTGTTGGTTGACCCTTAGCTAATAAGAATATTGATGCACCAGATATAATAGTTTGTGGCAAATTAATAGCTTCTGTATCGGTATCTTTTGTCCACCATGCTGACTTGAAATAGTCAAAATTATTAGTTTTAATTGCTAAAAATGCCTCTCTACTTCTGACTGTCCAAGTGATTTCATCGGGATATATCTCAGTTGACGTTAGATTATATGAACGAAAAAGAAGAGAAATCAAGAAAATTGCAGTAGGAAATATCACATTTGACAAAAGTTTTCTCTTTTTCATTTAAATAAATTATACTATTAACTTAAGATGAAGATTTGGGCACATACATTAGTTAAAAACGAGGAAAAGTTTGTATGGTATTCAGTCATGTCAATTATTAGTCATGTGGAGAAAGTTTTACTTTGGGACACTGGGAGTACTGACAATACACCTGAAATTTTAAAAGAATTAAAAAGAAGATATCCAAATAAAATTGACCTTAATTTTTTAGGTAATGTTACAGTAGATGAATTTACTGAAATTAGACAGCAAATGTTAAATGTTACTAAATCGGATTGGTTTATAGTTTCCGATGCTGATGAAATTTGGTGGCAGGATTCAATTGCGACATTATCAACAGCAATTCGTGATAGAGGGTTAAGTGTTGAATCAATTTACACTCCTGCAGTTTTATTAGTAGGTGATATGTTTCATTTTCAAGAAGAACGTGCGGGAAATTATAAATTAGGGGGTCAAAAAGGCCATTTTGGACTAAAAGCCATTAATAGAAATATTTCAGGGCTTTCCTCACTAAATCCTCACGGTTCTTGGGGTTGGGTTGATGGAGATAAAAAAATGGTACAGGATAGAGATCCACAAAAACTATTGTTTGTTAATGCACCGTTTATGCATGCTTCTTTTTTGCAAAGATCTCAGAGTAGATTGTTAGATAACAAAGTTCCCAAAAGGAAAAAAAAGTATAAATTTGAATTTGGTGATAGGTTTCCATTGGACTATTTCTATCCTGAAGTTTTTTTTCAACCAAGGCCAGATTTTGTTGATAGTGTTTGGCAAACAACAAATTTTGGCTTTAAATTTAAAGCTTTTTTTCAAACACCATTTAAAAAGATTAAAAGAAGACTAATATGAATAAGACCAATTATAAAAAATACCACAGAGATGACACATATTTGGAAAATGAAAGTCTTTTTAGGAATATTTTTCAAAAAAGATATACCTTAATTTCAAAATATATCGAAAGTCCTTCAAAAGTATTAGATATTGGTTGCTCAAATGGGGTATTTTTAGATTTGTATATGGAGAGTGAAACTTGGGGGGTAGAGCCTTCACAAAATGCTCATAAAATAAATAAAAAACATAAAGTTATTAATTCAACTTTTGAGATAGCAAAACTGCCATTAAATTATTTTGACTTGGTAATAATGAATCACACACTGGAACATCTAAAAAGACCAAGTGATGTTTTAACAAAGATTAAATCATTACTTAAAAAAGACGGCATAGTATTTATAGATGTGCCTAATGTCGGGAGTTTATCCTCCAAAATTTTGGGCAATAAATGGCCATATTTATTGCCAGAGGAACATCTTTGGCAATTTGATAAAAAAAGTATTACTAAACTTACTAAAGATGCTGGATTTGAAGTTCTTCATTGGGAATCAAGATCCGGAATTTTTGAATATACAAATCCTTTTCTGGAATTAAAAAGGAAGAGATTTTTAATTGATATTTTAACTATTCCTTATGCTTTAATTGCTACCATTTTTAATATGGGGGATAGTATGAGTATCGTTGCAATGAAACAATGAAAAAAGTAAAAAAATGCGATTTTCAAATAGAAGGTGAATGGGGGAGCAGACATCAGTTATGTTCTTGTGTAGGAAAGGAAGGTGAAGAAGGTAACTGTTTAAAACAACAAATCGCTGAAGGTAAAGTTAAGTTAGTTAAAGGACATGGTCCATACGATGAAGTGTGCGAAGGCCGTTGTTTACAAGAACAAATTAAACGAAGAACTCAGGAAGGTTAATCATAAGTTTATCTATGGTTGAAAACAATATTGTATTTATATTTAATTTTTTAGCTGATTCAATATTATTATCTTGATTATCAATAAATAACATTTCCCTCGGTTTAATTTTAAGATCATCTAATACATATTTAAAAATTCTCGAATTTGGCTTTGAAATTCCAAGTTGTGAAGAACAATAAAGTTTGTCAAATATTCTTTCTAATTTAAATTTTTGAATTTTTGACAAATAAATATCATCAGAATCATTAGCTATCATTACTATTTTATAATTTTTAATTAATTTTTTAATTATATTTAATAGTTTTTTGTCTATCCATATCGCTTCATAATATTTGTTACTTAAAATAACTGGATTTATTTTTTTGAGAGATATTTTTGATACTTCAACCCAAAATTGTTTCATCGTTTTTACCCCAATCTTTAATTCGGGCCAATGATCCTCAAAAATTTTTTGAAGAATGATCTTTGTCAAAACCTGTTAATTTGAGGATATTTTTAAAAGTATTATTCCAGTCATTAGCATCAGGACCTAGTACTCCACCAAAATCAAAAGCAATAACTTTTATCATTTTGATGTTAAATTATACTATAATTAATATTTAAATGGTTCGTATTTAAAATCGACAAATTTAGTATCATTTTTTATATTTACTTGTCTTGTTTTTTCTGTTGTTTCAAGTACTTTAGTTTTTTCTTTGCCATTTAAATAAGCATTCCAATTTGGATTATAAACTTCTGGAATTACTAGTTTGTCAGTTTCGTTTTGTATTATTACCCGTATAAAATTTGGTTTATATATTTCATAATTTGGTTTTTTATATAGTAAATTTTCATAAATATCATAATTATCAATTGTTTTTACTAATTTTAGATTATCTCTGCTAATTTTATATGGAGATATTATATATTTAATACGATATTCAGCTAGAACTGGTGGATATGGCTTGAATTTTTCATGCAAATAATTTTGAAAAGGTGGAATTGATAAAGAGTATTTTTTATCCCAGTAGCCTTGTGTAATTTGTTGGCTGTATTCAAAATAATTTTTTTGCTGTAAAGTGCCATATCCTTCGACCAATTCAATATTATTAATTGCTGCGTCTTTTTGTCGAATACATTTTGTTAAACAAAAAACACGATATATATCCACATCCTCTGTTAAGAATGCAATAATTCCAGGTGGTGTTGATTCTACAAGTTTAATAGGCTTACTAAATATATATTTTCCTATTAATAAATATTCGATTAATGAAAGTAATCCGAACACAAGAAGTAGCTTCTTATTTTTAGAAGTCAAATAATCTAACCCTTTTGCAGCTAAATACATAGTAATTATTATTATAGGAAACCAAAATCTAGTCGAAACTCTAAATAATATAAACCAATCAAAAGTTAAGATATTTAATGCTAAAATCGAAATGGTAGCCACAGAAATAAAAACATAAATTTTATTTTTAGTAGTTGACTTAATATATCCCAGAGTTGCAAGTATAAATACGACGATACCAAAAGTTATATTTTTTTCTGTATCCCTAGTTGCAATAAATATATTTTTAATAAATTCTCTTTTACCATTCCAAACAGGATAAGTTTCTGGGCTCTGTAGTAAAAACTCTCTGGTAGTCAATTCTTGCCATCTAAGTTGCGGAGTCAATATAGGTAAACTTATCAATAGCAATATTAAATGGCTAAGTAAGAACAACGAAAATGATTTTTTGTTTCTATATAAAAAGAATACCCCATTGGTTACGAGTAAAATTAGAAAAATTAATATATGGCTGGTATAAACTAAATATAAAAAGAGTGATAAAAGAAGGATTGATTTTAAACTCTTCTTTTGAATTAGGTTTATTGTTGACCAGTAAACCCAAGGTATAAATGCCCATGATTGAATAAGACCAAGGTGTCCAGCTTCTAAATATGAAAAGAATTTTGGAGAGAGAGAAAACAATATTGCGATAATAAGACTGGTTTTTTGTGTAACACTGTTTATTTTAAGCAAGAAATACATACCAAGACCGGCAATAATCATGTGAATTAAGATTGAAATTAAAATTCCAGTATCAATCGGAAGAAGCAAGAAAATAATATTTAGCGGGTAAATAAATAAATTTTGAGGATCAGGTAAAAGTGGTGTACCTGAAAAAAACATCTTGTTCCATAAGGGAATTCCGTCTCCAGATAACAATTGTTCTTTTATGTAATAAATTAATGGCCAGAAAAACTCAGTTAGGTCATTATTTCGATTTAGTATAAAATTAAACATTTATTGCTAGAATTAATATTACCACTTACAATATTAAATAGGATGAAAAAAGTTATTTTAATTAGCCTTATTTTTATACATTTATATTTACTTTTAAACTTGAAGTTTACACCTTGGCCAGAAATGCTATCTTTCCCATATCTTTTCTCAAATGGGTTTACTTTGTATAAAGACTTTATAATTCCATATCCTCCATTTTTAGTTATTTTATTAAGTATAATTTATAAAATATTTGGTTATAAAATATTGGTTTTGAAAATATTTACATGGGCTTTAATATTATTGACTGACCTATTTATTTACAAGATTGTAGATCTTGTGACAAAGAAAAAGTCTTTTGCACTCATTTCAGTTGCAGTTTTTGTTTTTATTCAGCCCTTTTTGGATGGTAATATGCTTTGGTTTGATACTTTTTTAGTATTACCTGTTTTAGTTTCAGTCTTTTTTTTGCTACAGGATAAAAATATTAACAAAAACATTTTATTAGCTGGTGTTTTTTTGGCAATTTCAATTTTTAGTAAACAAACTGCCTTAATATATCTTTTAGTTTCCACAATATTTGTTTGTTATAAATATAGAAAATTTAGTAAATTATTGTTATTGATTACTCCAACCTTTGTTTTTGGGGTCATTTTTTTAACATACTTAATAACTACTAATAGCTTGGTAGATTTTTTCAATTGGAACTTAATTTACCCGATTAAGTATTGGGGTGATTATCCAAGCTACTTACTACTAAGTCTTAAGAAGATTGATTTTTTAATACTTCTAGGTTTATCAATACCCATTATTGTGGCATTAAAAAACAAAGTTAAGCTAATTCCGATTATGTTTATTGCTAGTTTGCTTGCTGTTTATCCTCGATTTTCTTATTATCACCTTTCGGTCGGAATAGCTTTGTTTGCAATTTGTTTTGGAATATCTTTAGAGTATTTAAAAAGTAACTTAATTTATAAAATCATTTTGGTATTTTTTGTTATTCTTTTTTTTAACTATCAACAAAGAATCGTCTTTGCTTGGGATTGGCAAAAAGAAGATAGATTTACGCAAAGTTTAGCAATACAAAAAAAAGAGTTGGTTTATTTACTTAATATTGCCAGTTCCGAATATGTATTTTCAAATACACTTCCACCTAAACCTTGGTATGATAATTATGGATGGTATTTAGAAATTCCAGATCAACAGGAAAAGGTTATTAAATCTTGGAAACAAAATCCACCAGAAACAATTTATTGGAAAAAAGAAAAAAGTGGCAACTGGTATGAACCTGGTGTTTATAAACCTAAACAAATTACGTCTTGGATTGAAGCAAATTATGAAAAAGATAAAGAGATATCACAAGATATTTGGTTATGGAGGAAAAAATGAAAATTGCAATATTAAATAAATATCAAAATAAGGTAAATCGTGGTGCTGAGACTTTTGTTACTGAATTGTCTAAAAGATTGTCTAAAAATCATCAAGTAGATATTTTGACTAGGATAAACTTTTTAAAAAGATATGATTTAATTATACCTACAAATGGTAGGTTTCAAGTTTTTATAGTAAGAATTTTAACTTGGCTAACAAATTCAAAGATGATAGTTTCCGGACAATCGGGCATTGGTTGGGATGATAGACTAAACCTTTATGCCCTGCCTAATTATTTTATAGCATTGTCCTTAAAAGCACTAAATTGGGCAAAAAAAATTAATCCATTTGTCAAATCGGTCTATATACCCAACGGGGTTGATCTTGCTAAATTTACCTTTAAAGGTTCAACCTTTAAAGGTAGTCGGACAATATTATCGGTGGGGGCATTTACTGAACAAAAAAGACACGAATTAGTAATCAAAGCTGTATCAAAACTAAAAGAAACAAAACTGATAATCGCTGGCGGGGGTGGGGGCTTGAAAAATAAGATTTATGATTTCGGAATTAAAAATTTAGGTAAAGATAGATTTGAAATGTTGGAAACAACAAATGATAAAATGCCAGAAATTTACAATCGTGCAGATCTTTTTACTTTAGCATCTGTTCCATCTGAATCATTTGGAATTGTTTTTGTCGAAGCAATGGCTTCAGGACTTCCAGTTATTGCAACAGATGATCCAATAAGGCGTGAGATTGTGGGGAATGCAGGACTTTTTGTTGATCCAGCTGACACAGATGCTTATGCACAGGCTATGGAAAAGGCATTAAATACAGATTGGGGAGAAAAACCAAGAAAACAGGCAGAAAAATTTGGTTGGGACATGATAGCTCAAAAATATGAAGACTTATTTAAATCATTATGAAAATATCTGTAATAATACCCACCTTTAATGAAGAAGATGTGATTTTAGACTGTTTAAAGTCTCTATCTAAACAATCATTACAGAATTTTGAAATTATAGTTGTTGATGATGGTTCGACAGATAAAACATTAGATAAAATAAAAAACTTCAAAATATTGCAACAAAAACACTTAGGAGCGGGGGCAGCAAGAAATTTGGGGGCAAAATCTGCAACTGGCGAAATTTTGGTTTTTGTTGATTCTGATATGACCTTTGATCAGGATTTCATTCGAAACCTGACTTTGCCAATTATACAAGGAAAGACTCGAGGGACATTTTCAAAAGACGAGTACGTTGCTAACTGGAATAATGTCTGGTCTAGATGTTGGAATATAAACGAGGGTTGGGAGAACAAAAAAAGACATCCTAAAAATTATCCTGACCACCAACCAGTTTTTAGAGCAATATTAAAGACAGAATTTGATAAAGTAGGTGGTTTTACTCCTGGGGGATATGATGACGATTGGAGCTTGTCAGAAAAATTAGGTTATGAAGCAGAAGTTGCGTCAAACGCGATTTTTTATCATAAAAATCCTGAAAGTTTAAGTGAAATTTTTAATCATGCCAAGTGGGTGGGGAAAAGAAGCTATAAATTTGGCTGGATTGGTTACTTAGTTGGCTTAATCAGAAGTTCATTCCCCGTTTCTATTTGTGTTGGCATACTACGTTCTACATACTACATGCTGCCTGCTTTCATTATTTTCAAACTAGTTTATGATTTTGGAATTTTTGTGGGGATAATTAATTTTATGTTTACTAAAAAAGGTGCAAAATGATATTTACTGTTTTATTTTTTGGAATCATATTTAGACTGATATATATCAACCAGTCGTTGTGGTTAGATGAAGCTACAACTGCATTTGTTGCAAAGATGCCGATTTACGATTTTTTTACAAAATTCATGCAGGCAGACTTCCATCCACCACTTTATTACGTGATTATTCATTACTGGTCACTAATTTTTGGAACATCGGAAATTGCACTTAGAATTCCATCAGTAATTTTGGGGACCTTAACAGTCTATGCTGTCTATTTAATTGCAAAAGAAATCAAAATTAAATGGCCGATTATACCAGTTATTTTTTTGGCAACATCGGGATTGCATATTTACTATTCACAAGAGGCAAGAATGTATGCAATGGCCACTTTTTTGGTTAGTTACCTGATTTTAGTCTTTATAAAACGAAAGTGGTTATTTTTTTCAATAATCCTTGTCTTAATTTTTTTAACAGATTATGTATCTTTATTAATTTTACCGGTTTTGTTTTTATATATATTTTTTAAACATCGTAATCAAACGAAAACTTTTTTAATTGCAAATATTCCTCTAGTCATTACTTTTCTTGTTTGGTTACCTATTTTATCAAAACAATTAGTCGCAGGAATGTCCATAAAAGAAAGTGCCTGGTGGAATATTTTAGGAACCGTTACTTTTAAAAATGTAGCTCTAATCCCCACTAAATTTATGATCGGAAAAATAAGTTTTGATAATAAAATTTTGTATGCGTTAATAATAATTATTATTTCTACAATATTTATATATGTTTTGGGTAAGGCCAAAAACAGACTAAATTGGTATTGGTTTGGATTAAGCTTGCTATTTGGAATATTATTATCATTTTTTGTTCCAACATTAACCTATTTTAGATATTTATTTATACTACCAGCCTTTTATTTATTGCTTTCAGAAAGTACAAGTAAAGTATTTGTAGTAATTATTTTGTTTATTAATATAATATCTAGTGGGTTTTACCTATTTAATTCTAGGTTTCAAAGAGAAAATTGGAGAGAGGTTGCTAAAGAAATTGGAAATCAAAAAATTGTATTTCCTAATAATTCTCAAAAAGAAGCACTAATTTACTACCAAAAAAGTAACCAAATAATTTCTATCCAAGAGCTAATGACTAATAGCTATAAGCAAATATGGCTATCTCGATATGTTTGGGAAATATTTGACCCAACTGATTCTACTCGTCTTAGATTAATTGATATGGGATATAATATGGTTTTAGAAAATAATTATAATGGCGTAGTTATTCAAAAATATGAAAATAAGCAAAGCTTGCCGCAGTAGTATAATACATTTATGCGTGTAGCAATTGATTTATCACAAATAATTTATGGTACCGGAGTTTCCCATTACAGAGAAAATCTTGTTCGTAATTTATTAGCGATTGATTCTGAAAATGAATATTTGTTGTACGGTGGGTCATTAAGACAGATTCAAAATTTAAAACTTAAAATTAAAAATATAATGCAAAATTCAAAAAATTCACAATTAAGAATTTTTCCAATTCCACCAATTTTATCAGATATCATTTGGAACAAACTTCATGTATTACCAATTGAAAAACTAATCGGTAAAGTTGATTTAATTCACACTTCAGACTGGACTGAACCACCTTCTAGTTTTACTAAAATCACTACGGTTCATGATTTAGTGCCTTTAAAATTTCCCAAAATTACTCCCAAAGTAATTGTTGAAACTCACAAAAACAAACTTAAATGGGTAAGTAAAGAATCAAAAAGAATAATAGTTCCATCTCTAACCACAAAGAAAGATTTAATTTCTCTAGGTTTTAATGAAAACATAATTAGAGTTATTTATGAAGCACCAAATCATAGTAAAGCAAAAACAGAAGAAGTAAAAAGAATTAGAGAAAAATTTAGAATTCATGATGAGTACATAATTGCAATTGGTACAAATCCACGAAAAAATATTGAAAGAACAGTAAACGCTTACCATCTTTCAAAATCAGGCCAAAACATAAAACTATTAATTGTGGGAGAAAATAAAGGTTTGAAATATGAAGATGAGCGGGGCGTCAGGTTTTTAGGTCATGTAGAAGACGTAGAGCTCGCCTCACTTTTAACAGGGGCAAAGGTGTTGATCTATCCGTCATTATATGAAGGTTTGGGTGTTCCAATCTTAGATGCCTTTAATTGTGAAGTACCTGTGGTTACTTCAAATTTAGGCAGTATGAAAGAGGTTTCTGGGGGTGCCTCAGTCTTAGTTGATCCATATGATGTTAATTCAATATCAGATGGTGTTACAAAGGCTCTAGAGACGCCAAAAACGTTAATTGCAAAGGGATTGGCTAGAGTTAAAGACTTCTCTTGGCAAAAAACAGCAAGAGAAACTCTAGAGGTTTATAATGAATTTAAATAATATTTAGGCGAAGGCGGGGGATTGCCTAATTTGATCGATAATTTTTCCGTGACTATCTGACCTTATTTGTTGTGCCTCAATTTTTCTTTCGATGGAATCCAATTGAGATTGAATATCATTAATATCGTCCTTGGTAGCCATTTCCTCTCTAATTGATTTAATATCATCCTTTGTGGCCATTTTGTTGTTCATTTGATCAAGTACTGGTAAAATCAATTCTGTTATTACTTGATTAAAGATATCAACAATCTCTCTTTTGTCTTTCTTTGTCATAATTCATCATATTACTGAATTAATTTTCCGTCAATGATACAATTTAGATACCTATGATAATTGGAATTGATGGGAATGAGGCAAATGTTAAAAATAGAGTGGGAGTAAATAAATATGCCTACGAGATGCTTTGGGGCTTATATAAATTAAACCTAAAAAAAGAAAACCCGAACAATCTTATAGTTTATCTTAAAAATGAGCCGTTTCCTGATCTGCCAAAAGAAACAAACAACTTTAAGTATAAAGTTCTAACAGGTGGAGGTCTTTGGATATTAACAAAACTAACTCCACATCTTTTTATAAATCCTGAAAAAATTCAAGTTCTATTTTCTCCTAGTCATTACACACTCCCAATTTTACCAATTCCACGAATTTGTTCAATTATGGACCTCGGTTACCTCAAAAATTCGACCCATTTTGAAAAAAATGTGTTTTGGCAGCTTAAGTACTGGAGTGCTATCTCTATTTTTGTTTCCAAAAGGATACTAACTATATCAGACTCTAGCAAGCAAGACATTGTACGACATTATCCAAGCACAGCCAAAAAAATTATAGTTACACATTTAGGTTATGATAAAGATAGATTTAATCTTAATGTAGACAAAGATCTTGTGCGACGAGTCAAAAATAAGTACTCCATAGTTACCAACTATATTCTCTTTGTAAGTACACTTAAACCATCGAAGAACGTCGAAGGCTTGATTTCGGCATTTTCACTAATCACTAATCGCTATCCCCAAACTACTCTTGTAATTGCTGGTAAAAAGGGTTGGATGTTTGAACAATATAAAAAAAATAAAAATATTATATTTACAGATTTTATTGATGAAGAAGATAAAACAGCTCTAATTTCTGGAGCAAAGGTTTTTGTACTACCTTCTTTCTGGGAGGGATTTGGACTCGATGTTTTATCAGCTTTTGCTTGTGGTGTTCCTGTTGTTGTGTCAAATGTCGGGAGTTTACCCGAAGTTGCTGGAAAAGCTGGAATTTATGTTGATCCTGGAGATACTAATAGTATTGCTAGGGGTTTAGAAAAAGTTTTAAATATGAACGAGAAAGAATATAATAGTTTAGTGAAGCTGGGATTTGAACAAACTAAAAAGTTTAGCTGGGAGGAGTGTAGCAAGAAAACTCTTGAAGCAATTGAAAGAATAAATGATTAAAGACAAAAACGGAAAAATAATAACACCCGATGAAATAGTCCAGAAAATTATAAATAGATTAGCAAATTATTTTTTGGATTTTGAGCTTATGCTTTTAAGGTGTGTTGGTCATATTCCATTTCATATCCTTCGAAATATCAAATATAAGTTTTTTGGAATTAAAATGGGTAAAGGCTCAACTATTCACATGTGGGCTAACTTTTTTTACCCCAAAAATATTGAAATCGGATTAGATACAATCATTGGCGATCATGCGTTTTTAGACGGTAGAGATAAATTAATAATTGGTAATCATGTGGATATTGCATCATCTGTAATGATCTATAACTCAGAACATGATCTTTCAAACGATGACTTTTCAGCAATTATTGCACCTGTTGAGATTGGCGACTATGTATTTATTGGTCCTCGTGTAACCATTATGCCTGGTGTAAAAATTGGTAAAGGGGCTGTTGTTGCAGGTGGAGCGGTTGTCACAAAAGATGTTGAACCATTTACAATTGTTGGTGGTGTTCCAGCTAAGATAATTGGCGAGCGAAAAAACAAAAATCCAAATTATAAACTAGGTAGAGCAAGGCTGTTTCAGTAAATGAATAAAATTTTAAAAATCTTGTTTTTTATATTCAGTTTACCTTTATTTTATTATGTCTCACTTTCAAATTCTGAGTTTCCAGATATACCACCAAATTCTGTTCAATCAAATCAACCCGCTGATGTGGAGACACCTTTTAGACGCGGATATTATACAAATCTGACTCGTGAAGAGGTTATCGAGCATTACAAAAAGGAATTTAATAATAAAAATAATTTATATACACTTCGTCTAAATTATCCACCTGAAGAGTCACAAACCATAATTCGTGATCAAACCAGGAGTACATATTTGGAAGAATTGACGCATCCTTTAAGAGAGTCGCTTTATATCAGTGGTTTAGAAGCCAAAAATTCAATATATCAATTTAATATAAATGGAGTTGATTGGCAACAAAAAATAATAATCAGATACATTCCCAGCAATGTTTATGTTCGGATACTAGTTATGATTTTGACTATTGGATCTAGTTTATTTTTAATAAAGGAGTTTTTATATGTCAAATAATATTCATAAATTTTTACTAACAGCACTTTTAATTATGATACCTTTGTTTCCCAAATTCCCACTTTTTGGTGTTTCGGGAACTTATGTTTCTATTAGACTTGAAGACATTTTAATTGCTGTTAGTTCGATTGTATTTCTTCCTTTATTAATTAAGGAAATTAAAAATTTGTTGAATGACAAAATTATCAGGTCTATTATAATCTTTTTATTTATAGGATTGGTTTCGTTTATTTCAGCTGAATTTGTCACCCAAACAATATCGCCAACTATTGGTTTATTGCACCTAGTTAGACGGGCAGAATATTTCTCTTTATTTGTTTATGGATATTTGTATATTAAATATTTATCAAAAAAGGAAGATATTGAATTTTTTGTCAAAATCTTGGCCCTAATTATTGGATATATATTTATATATGGATTATTACAACGATATTTTTCTTTTCCGATTGTTATTACTCAAAATTATGAATATTCAAAAGGAATTGCGCTTCGTTGGATACCAGGTTCACATATCAATTCAACATTTGCTGGTCATTATGATTTGGCAAATTATTTAGTATTAGTAATACCTATATTTATAACTGGCCTTTTTACTTTTAAAGAAAAATTGATAAAAGTTTGTTTTGGAACAGTGTCTTTATTTGGATATTGGTTATTTTCAAACGCTTTATCACGTATTTCTATAGTTTCATTTATCGTAGCCACAAGTATTTCATTGTTATTGCTAAAAAAATATAAAGAGATCCTTATTTTTGGAACAATCTCATTAATTTTATTAGGTTTTTCAGAGGGGTTAAGGGACCGATATATGCGTATTTTTGATTTAATTAAAGATAAGATTTCGACTGTTGTTGTTGTCTACGCAGAGGAATCAAATATTTTTGAAGATAGGTCAACTTCAATCAGACTTAATGTTGAATGGCCAAGAGCAATTCGTGCGTTTTCCAAAAACCCCCTTTTAGGAACTGGATATTCTTCAATTTCATTAGCAACTGATAATGATTATCTTAGAGCGTTGGGAGAAGTTGGTATTCTTGGCTTTTTTTCTTTTATTTTGATTTTTGTAAATATTTTTAAACTATTATATTCAACAGATTTTAATGGTCAAATGAATAATGTTGAAAAAATATTTTTTGCATCAATGGTAGGTGGCACAATTGGTATTTTAATAAGTGCATTATTTATAGATATTTTTGAAGCATCTAAATTTGCATCAAGTTACTGGTTGTTGATGGGAATGCTTGTAGGGAGGGTAAAAACTAGTTGATATGAACAAATTATTGGTTCGAGTAAGAACTGTATTAATTAATGAGTATTTTATACTGTCAATTATACTTGTATTAGGCTTTATTTTGAGACTATATAAAATTGATAATCCAATAGCTGATTGGCATTCGTGGCGTCAGGCAGATACCTCATCCGTTTCTCGCAATTTTGTAAAAAATGGCATTAATATGTTTTACCCAGAATTCGACGATATAAGTAGTATACAAACAGGGATTGATAATCCCACAGGAATAAGGATGGTTGAATTTCCAGTTTATAATGCAATTCATGCAATTATTTACAAAAATTTTTCAATTTTTAATCTAGAGAAATGGGGAAGAATATTAACCACAATTATTTCTCTTTTAACTACAGTATTTTTATTTTTACTTGCAAAAAAACATTATTCGTCAAAAGTGGGACTCTTGACCGCCTTTTTCTTTACTTTTATTCCATTTAATATCTATTTTTCAAGAGTAATTTTACCTGATCCTTTAGGTATTCTATTTGCCGTAGCAGGACTTTATTTTTTTGGTATCAATATAGTAGTTTCGGGGCTTTTATTTGCACTAGCATTTTTACAAAAACCTTATTTTGGAGTTTATTTATTTCCTATAATTCCAGAGTTAATAAAAAAAGAGAATTTAAAGCGTAATTTTGCATTTATATTTTTAACATCTTTGCCTTTTCTTTTATGGCGTTATTGGACTTCACTTCATCCAGAAGGTATTCCTTTTTATGAATGGGCCTTTAATGGAGATAGAATAAGGTTTCATCCTGCATGGTGGAGATGGATTTTTGGAGAAAGAATAGGAATTTTAATTTTAGGTGGTTGGGGGTTAGTACCCTTTGCCGCAGGTTTGACCAGGAAACTTAAAAATAAATTCAGTTTGCTTTTGAATCTGGGAATGCTTACATCTTTGATAGTTGTAGCTACTGCCAGTGTTAGACATGATTATTATCAAATTCTAATTATTCCAGCTGTTTCAATTTCACTAGCGTTAGGATCGCTTTGGTTTTGGAAAAGATCTAAAATAATTTTAGTATTGAGTATTTTGGTTATGTTTCTTGTAGGTTGGGATAGAATTAAGCCTTTTTATATGATTAATCATCCAGAACTGATGGAAATTGGTAGGGTAGTAGACACCACCTTACCTAAGGATGCCAAGGTTGTCGCTCCATATAATGGTGATACTGCATTTTTGTATCAAATGAATCGTAAGGGCTGGCCTGCAGTTGATAATTCAATTGACAATATAATTAAAAGAGGTGCAACTCATTATGTTTCGCTAGATTTAGGAAGTTTGGACTCCGTCAATTTTAGTAAAAGATTTAAAACAGTATTAAAAACCGATAAATTTATAATTTTAGATTTAAACAAAGAAATTAAAAAATGAAGATTTTAATGCTTGTGCCATTTTTACCAATTGATCAAATGTCTGGTGGGCAGACAAGATGGTTCCATTTAATTAAACATTTAAGTGAAAAACATGAGATAACTTTAATGTCTTTAATCAAAGATGAAGAAGAAAAAGAATACTTACCCCAAATAGAAAAATATTGTAAAAAAGTATACGTTTTTAAAAGGCCAAAATCCCCTTGGACTTTTAGAAATTTATTTTTAACTTTAATTAGTTTTAATCCCTTGGTTGTTATTCGAAATTTTTCAATGGAAGAAAGATCTGCAATTTATAAAGAATTGTCGACTAATGAATATGATCTTATTCATGCCGAAACTTTTTATGTCATGCCCCATATTCCAAAAACTAAAATCCCAATTATTTTGGTTGAGCCAACTATTGAATATTCTGTTTATAAACATTATGTGGATAACGAAGTTAATCCAATTTTAAAACCAATTTATATGTTTGATATATTAAAGCTTAAATTTTGGGAAAAGTTTTACTGGCGTCGAGCCAGCAGACTTTTTGCTGTTTCTGAAGATGACAAAAAGGTTATGCAAAAAGAGATACCAACAAAAGATGTTGGTGTTATTTCAAACGGTGTAGATCTTGAATTTTTTGATAGTAAAAAAGTTGTTAAAAAAAATCCGCCTCGGATTTTATACCATGGTAATTATAAGTGGATGCAAAATGTAGAAGCAGTTAATCTTTTAGTTCATGAAATCTGGCCAAAAATAAAAAAAGAAATTAAAGATGTAAAACTTTGGATTTCGGGTCGTAATGTTCCTCCAGAAATAATTGCATATTCTAAATTAGATAAAGACATAGAAATTTCCGAAAGCATTAAAGATAATAGAGATATTTATAAAGCGTCAACTGTTTTAGTTACTCCTATTCGAGGCCCAGGGGGAACTAGACTTAAGGTTTTAGAAGCAATGGCCTCAGATTTGCCTGTCGTTTCAACCCCAGTTGGTGTTGCAGGTCTTGGAATTATCGAGGGAAAGCACGCTTTAGTTTCGCCAAATATGGAAACTTTATCTGAAATGGTTATCGATCTTTTAAAAAACAAAGACAAAGCAGAAAGAATAGGAAAAGCAGGTAGAGAATTTGTTAAAATTAACTTCGATTGGAGTGGAATTGTAGCTAAACTAAATAAAGTATATGATGCAACCAAATGAAAATATTAATTGACGCAAGGCTTTGGGGACCAAAAAACACTGGAAATGGTAGGTATACAAAAGAATTAATTGAAAATTTGGCAAAAATAGATCTAAAAAATAATTATATTATTTTATTGAGAAAAGATAATTTTGATAAAGTTATTTTGCCTAATAATTTTCAAAAAGTTTTAGCTGATTTTAAACATTATTCTTTTGAAGAACAATTTAAACTACCACTTTTGATAAATAAATATAAGCCAAACTTGGTTCATTTCCCCCACTTTAACGTTCCAATTTTTTACTTTGGAAAGTTTGTTGTTACCATTCATGATCTTATAATGCATAAATTTACTGGTGGGGAAGCAACGACAAGAAAATTTCCAATTTATCAAATTTGGAGAATAGGATATTACCTTTCTTTTACAAAAGCAGTTTTTGGGTCAGTTAAAATAATTGTTCCAAGTAATCTTGTTAAAACAGAATTAGTCTATTATTACAACATTGATTTAAATAAAGTGGAGGTAACCTATGAGTAAATATTTTATATACACGGGGAATGCCTATCCTCATAAGAATTTAAGTAGACTTATTGATGCAGTTGTTTTGTTAAAGACGAACCTAAGAATTGTTTCTGGTAGAAGCGTGTTTATTGAAAGACTGGAAAATGAGATAAAACTTAAAAATGCAGAAAAATATGTTGAGGTTTTAGGGTTTGTAGATGACGATGATTTAACAAAACTCTATAAAGATTCAGTAGCTTTTGTTTTTCCCACACTTGCAGAAGGTTTTGGATTGCCTCCCATGGAAGCCATTAATGCAGGAACATTGGCAGTTGTGTCTGAAATTCCAGTATTAAAAGAAGTTTACGAAGATTCTGTTTTTTATTTTGACCCACTAAATGTAAATTCAATAAAAAATGCTTTGGAAAAAATATTAAAAATTAAGGATGAAGAAAAAGAAAAAATAATAGCAAAATCACAAAAATTCTTAAAAAGATATTCATGGCTTAAAATGGCCAAAGAAACACTTGAGGTTTATAAGTTAATAAAGACATAATATTTGGAGTAAAATACTTCTAATGGATCTTAATAATCTGAAAATTGCAATTGTATATGATAGGGTAAATAAATTTGGTGGGGCGGAGAGAGTGTTGTTGTCATTTCATGAGATGTTCCCAAAAGCACCACTTTATACATCTGTTTACGATCCCAAAAAGGCTTCTTGGGCGTCAGTTTTCTCAAAAATTTACACAACTTTTCTACAAAAGATACCTATATTACGAAATTATCATGAACTAATGGGGTGGTTGATGCCAATAGCTTTTGAGACTTATAATTTTGACAATTACGATTTAGTGATTTCTGTTACTTCTGAGGCCGCAAAGGGAATTATTACGGGCACAAAGACGTTACATGTTTGCTACATGTTAACTCCCACTCGCTACCTTTGGTCACACTATGAGTCATACTTTAAAGGTTCAACCTTTAAAGGTCTGACTAAACCAATTGTTAATTATTTAAGATGGTGGGATGAGGTTGCAAGTAAAAGACCCGATAAAATAATAGCAATATCAACTGAAGTGAAAAGAAGAATAAAAAAATATTATGATCGTGATAGTGAGATAATATTCCCTCCCGTTAATTCTCCCGAGGTGGCATTAGTAAATCACCCCAGGGGTGGAATTTATTATTTATACGTAGGGAGATTGGTTGGTTATAAAAAAGTTGATTTATTAATTGAGACTTTTAATGATTTAGGTTTACCACTTGTTGTGGTGGGAATTGGTGCAGAATTATCTAAATTAAAACGTAAAGCTCATAACAACATCAAATTTTTATGTCAAGTAACAGATAAAGAGTTAGTCAAAATATATCAAGGTGCAAAGGCATTGATAATGCCCCAAATAGAAGACTTTGGAATTACTTCAGTTGAGGCTCAGGGAATTGGAGTTCCTGTTATTGCATATAATAAAGGTGGAGCAATGGATACTGTCATACCAAATAAGACTGGAATTTTTTTTAATAACCAAACAAAAGAAAGTTTAAAGCAGGCAATTGCAAAATTTGATACAATGAGATTTAATAATATAGACTTAATAAACAATGCTAAAAATTTTTCAAAAGAGAAATTTAAAAGAAAACTACAAAGATCACTTGTACGCTCTTATAGTAGTTGGTGGAGGAGGAACACGTCTTTGGCCAGTATCTAAAATTTCATCTCCAAAACAATTTTTGAAATTATTTAATAATCAAACTTTAACGCAGATCACCTCGTATCGTTTTAATAAAATTCTGGCTTGGGAGAAAATATTTGCAGTTACAACCAGCGAAGAATATAAAAAGGAGATTCTTAAAGAAGTACCAGAATTTATAGCGAAAAATATCATTGTCGAACCAATAAAACGAAATACTGCGGCAGCTCACGCCTTAGGTTGTGTTTATATTGTACAAAAAGATTCCAAAGCCATAATCTTAAATGAAGCAGCTGATCACTTAGTAGATCCACAAAGAGAGTACTTAAAGAATTTATTATCCGCCGCTAAAGCTGTTTTTGATAAAGATTTACTTTTAGCCATTGGAATAAAACCAACTTACCCAAATGTTGGGTATGGATATATAAAATTAGGCGAAAAATTAGCTGAATATGATGGAAAACATGTCTTTAAACTAGATGCTTTTACCGAAAAACCTGAACTTGAAATTGCAAAAAAGTATTTAGCTTCTGGCAAATATTTTTGGAACGGAAATCAGTATGTCTGGGGAGCCCAAACTTTTCTTAAGGCATTAGAAAAATATGCTCCAGATATCGCCTCAGGAATGAAACTAATTGCAGGTGTGATTGGAGAAAAAAAAGAGAAAGAAATTATTAAAGAAGTTTATGAAAAACTTCCTGATATCTCTGTTGATTATGCAGTAAGCGAAAAGGCTAAAAACTTTATAATGATTGTTGCAGATTATGGTTGGACTGATATAGGAGATTGGAAAGAAGTTTGGGAAAATAGTCCAAAAGATCACAATGGAAATGTAGTAATTACTGAAAATAGTGAAAAAGTAATTAATATCGACACAACTGATGCCTTAATCCATTCTGACGGAAGGCTAATAGCTGCAATTGACGTAGATAATTTAATTATTGTAGATACGGAAAAGGCACTACTAGTTTGTTCAAAAAGCCACGCTCAATCGGTTAAAAAAATTGTCGAGTTTTTAAAGGAAAAGAATAGGAAAGATCTTCTTTAAACTAAAATGTTTTTTGAATTTATAAAACGAACAATAGATTTTACCTCGGCGATAATATTAATTATTATTTTTTCCCCAATAATGTTACTCACTGCAATAATTATTAAAATTACGTCCCCTGGCCCTATTTTGGTTGAAGGTACCAACAAAACTGCACAAAGAGTTGGGAAAAATGCTAAAGTCTTTTATCATTTTAAATTTAGATCGATGATGGTTAATGCTTATGAAATTATTAAAAATCATCCTAGATTTAGAAAATTATACTCTGAATATAAAAAATCAAACTTCAAACTAAGTAAGGACCCTCGTGTTACCAAATTTGGAAAATTTATTCGAAAATATTCAATAGATGAAACTCCCCAATTTTTCAATGTCTTAATGGGGGAAATGAGCCTGGTTGGGCCTAGACCGTGTTTTGTGGAAGAACTTGAGGAACAAAAGAAGAGGTTTCCTGAGTGTGAGAAATACATCAAGGAAATGTTAAAAGTTAAACCTGGAATTACAGGATATTGGCAAGTATCAGGTAGAAGTGAAGTTAATTTTGACAAACGCGTTGAGATGGACGCTTATTATGCCAGAAAAAAGTCACTTTTTTTTGATCTTTTGATAATATTAAAAACTCCATGGGCTATGATTAGTGGAAAAGGTGCTGTATAATTTTTATTCAATATGAAAGAAGAACCTGCTATCTTAATTCCTAAAATAGAGCCTGATAAGCTTGAGGTTGTAACTAAACCAAAATCTAAATTAAAGATTAAATTTTTTGTAATACCTTCAGTAATTTTATTAATTATTTTCCTTTTATTACTCCCGATTTTACTGTTTGGTGCTAGGGCAAACAAGGCTTATAAACAAATATTACCAATTGTAGAAAATATAAACATTGAAGATACGAACAAGCTTAAAAGCGATTTAGCCTTAGTTAAAACTTCAGTTTCTGATTTAAAAAAGTCGTACAAATTGTTTTCTTGGATGAAAATATTTCCAATCGTTGGAAAGTATGTCGGAGATTTAGGTCATTCGATTAACGCTGGAACATATGTAATAGACGCTGGGGAAATTATGTTAACTACAGTTGAGCCTTATTTGGAAGTGTTGGGCTTTAAGGATGATGGAAAGGATAGTACACAAACATCTCAGGAAAGAATTGATTTCATTATAAATTCCATTCCTGAAATATTACCTAAAGCTGGGGACATTTCGGAAAAATTCAAAAAAGCTGAAGAAGAGATGTCAAATATTAATCCTAATGATTATCCTGAAAAATTTAAAGGCATTGATTTAAGAGAAAAATTGAAAAAAGGACTTGATCTTTTTAAAGAAATTTCTGGATATATTTCTGAAAGTAAGCCACTTTTGGAAACGGCACCATACCTTTTAGGTGTTGATAGTGAAGATGGTACATCGAATGATAGAAAATATTTGGTCCTTTTTCAAAATGATAAGGAACTTCGAGCAACTGGTGGATTTTTAACTGCATACTCAATAATGAAAGTATCTAAAGCAAAATTTGAACCCGTTTCTTCCGATGATATATATAATCTTGACGCCAAATATAAGCCTTCTCTTCCTGCTCCAACCGCAATTGTTGATCTTATAAAAGGCCCGTATGTCCTTTCCCAAAATATCAGACTTCGTGACATGAATTATTCTCCTGATTTTAAAGTTGCAATGGATCTTTTTTTTGAGGAAGCAAAAGATCTTGGATTAAAAGACGTAGATGGAATAATTGCGGTTGATACGGGACTTTTGGTAAATTTGCTTGATGCTTTGGGCGAAATTGGAGTCCCTGGATTTGGAAATTTTTCAACTAAGATAGAACCTAAATGTAATTGTCCTCAAGTTATTTATGAACTTGAAAGTTTTGCAGATGTTGAAGGCCCAATTATCTGGGATCCATTGACAGGTGAGATTATATTAAGACCTAAAAATTCAGATAACAGAAAAAAAATAATTGGACCATTAATGAATTCAATTTTAGCTAATTCATTTGGCTCGACTAAAGACAAACTTCCCAAATTGATTAATGCGGTTTTTAAATCTATTACTGAAAAACATGTACTTTTTTACTTGCATAATGAAGATGCCCAAAAAGCAGTTGAGGGGTTTGGAATTGCAGGAAGAATGGAAACTGGTGCATCAGATTATCTTCATATAAACGACTCAAATTTAGGTGGTCGAAAATCAAACCTTTACGCGAAAGCGGAAGTTGAACAAGATATTGTAGTCAATAAAGAGGGTTTAATTGAAAAAACAATTACAATTACTTATAAAAATCCAGAAAAACATGATGGCTGGCTTAACTCAGTTCTTCCTAATTGGGTAAGAGTATATGTGCCTGAAGGCAGTAAATTAACAGACGCCGAAGGGTTAGAAAAACAATATGAAACAACAACAGAATTAGGTAAAACTGTTTTTTCCGGGTTTTTTAAATTAAGACCAGAAGGGGTTTCCAAAGTTATTTTTAAATACATTTTGCCATTTAAGAAGTCTAATGATTATAAAATATATATGCAAAAACAACCTGGAACTGATGCTCCACTTTATAGAATTATAACTTCGAAAAGTGAGGAGGAGTTCTTGTTAAATATAGACAAAGAAATTAGAATCAAGTTGTGAGACCACGAATTTATTCTTCAGAGGGAATTATCTTAAAAAGAAAAAATTATGGTGAGGCAGATAGAATTTTAACTGTATTTTCAAAGCATTTTGGTAAAAACACATTTCTAGCTAAAGGTGTAAGAAAATTGGCATCAAAAAAAAGAGGACATTTAGAAATATTTACACAAATTAAATTTTCAGCCGTGACAGGTAAAGGGTTTGATATTTTGACTGAAACCATAAGTATTAATAACTTCAGTAAAGTAAGGCTAAGTTTAAATAAAGTTTCACTTGCATACTATTTTTGTGAAGTTGTAAACAAAATAACCAGGGAGGGAGAGAAACAGTCAATAGTCTATGGTCTACTGTCCACGGCCCTTGAACAGTTAAGTACTGCAAAAAATTTAAAAATACTTCGAAAACAATTTATTTTAGATTTATTAATTGATCTAGGCTTTTGGCCTGAAAGCAGAAAAATGATTGACCATGATATTGAATTAGAGGAAGTTTTGGAGAGACAAATATACTCTGTCAGAGTTGGTAAAAAAGTATTAGAATAACAACTATGGATTTGATGGAAAAGATTACAGCCCTAGCGAAGAGAAGGGGATTTATATTTCAGTCTTCTGAAATATACGGAGGTTATCAGGGCTTTTGGGATTATGGGCCAGTTGGTGTTGAGTTAAAGAAAAATATTAAGAATGAATGGTGGAAAACCATGGTTTATGGAAGGGAAGATGTTGTAGGTGTTGATGCTTCAATTATAATGAATCCAATTGTTTGGGAAAAATCAGGACATTTGAAAGCTTTTACCGACCCGTTGGTTGAATGCAAGATTTGTCATAAAAGGTTTAGAGAGGACCAAAAAGATATTCATGAACATAATAATTGGACTGAGAGCAAAACCTTTAACTTAATGACGGAAGTTTTATTGGGTACAATTGAACCAAAAGAAAAGTCTTATTTAAGGGGAGAAATAACCCAAGGTGTTTTTGTTAATTTTAAAAATGTGGTTGACTCTACGAGAGTTAAAATACCTTTTGGTATAGCACAGATTGGTAAAGCATTTAGAAACGAAGTAACTCCAGGGAACTTTACATTTAGGTCAAAAGAGTTTGAACAAATGGAACTTGAATATTTTGTTAAACCTAATGAGAAAGAAAGCAAAAAAACATTTGAAGATTTTAAAGAGATAAGAATTAACTGGTATAAAAATTTAGGCATGAATCCAAAAAAGTTGCATTTTAAGGACCACGAACCTGAAAAAAGAGCCCATTATGCAAAATATGCAACAGACATTGAATACGAAGCACCGTTTGGTTGGAGTGAAATGGAAGGAATACACCATAGGGGAGACTATGATCTAAGTAATCACAACTTGAAATACAAAGATAATTTAAACAATGAAGAATATACCCCATGGGTTATTGAGACATCAGGAGGTGTGGACAGAGCTACACTCTTCTTTTTAATTGATGCTTTCACCGAAGGTGTTGACGGTAGAGTGGTACTAAAACTTAATCCTAAAATTGCCCCTTACAAAGTGGCAGTTTTCCCACTTCTGGCAAATAAGCCTGAGTTAGTAGAAAGAGCTAGATCTGTCTATAGTCTATTGTCTACGGTCTACAGTTGCGCGTGGGATGATAGAGGAAACATCGGCAAACGTTACTTTGCTCAAGATGAAATAGGTACTCCTTGGTGTGTCACTGTTGATTTTGACTCACTTAAGGACGATTCTGTAACAGTTAGAGATAGAGATACTGGAAAACAGGAAAGAATTACGGTCGTCAAATTACAAAGCTATTTTGAAGACAAGTTTCAATGATTAATCAAAAACCTTTTGTTCATAAATTAGTTATCTGTGCAAATGTTTTCGTTAGAAAAGATGGTAAGTATCTTTTGATGAAAAGATCTCCAGAAAAAAAATATGCACCAAATAAGATCCATCCCTTTGGTGGAAAAATAGACAAGGATGAAAATCCTTATGTTGGGGCTGTTAGAGAAATTAAAGAAGAAATTGGAATTGATATAAAGAATTTGAAACTCGAAGCTGTTATTTTGGAAAAAACGGATGAAAAAGATTTACCAGTAAATTGGTTAGTTTTTTATTTTTCTGCAGATTATGACAAAGGCGAAGTTAAAATTAATGAAGAAGGAGAAGCAGTATATTTAACCGAAAATGAAATAAAAAATTCTGATCAGTTCCCTTCAGTCAAAAGTATTCTTGACCATATTTTAAATCCCAATGATGGTACTGTATTTACTACAAATAGTTACAAGGGATTTGAAAGTGGGATGCAAGAAATTTCAAAAAATGTCTGTATTGTATAAACCTGTAACTTTATTTTAAGTATTGACATAATATTGAAAATAATTGCACAATGAATAAGTGAAAAAATATCTTCCATTTATTTTTCTAGGTGTTGGGATTTTAATATTAGTTTTGGTTTTTGTTTTTATTAGAAGTAAAAAATCTGCTGATGTGACAGATGATAATGGAACACTTGTAGAACTAGCTTTTTCAGATAGACCATTTGCTTCTCTTACTCCAACCACAGATGGGCATTACTTAAATTTAAAGATTGAAAAGATAAAGGTGCCTAAGGCTACCTCAATGGATTATGAGCTTCTTTATTCACTACCTGATGGTAGGGCGCAAGGTGTACCTGGTACCGCAGATCTTAAAAATCAAAGCACATTTGAAAGAAAACTTCTTATGGGGTCAGAATCAAATGGTAAATTTAGATACGATGAAGGGGTTGAAGAAGGTGCTTTAACAATCAGGTTTAGAGATTCAAAGGGAAAACTTCTTGCTAAATTTTCTACCAAGTTTCATCTACAATCTAATGTAACAGAGTTAACTTCAATTGATACAAACTTTACTTATGTCTTAGACAAAAAACCAAAAGGAATTTTCTTTATTACCATGGAAACCTTTGGCTTGCCTAGCGAAGCTTCTGTTTCAGAAGCGAAGGGGGGACCATATGGCGTCTTTGCCTCGGACATTCTACCTTCAGGTTCCGCCTCAGGCTGGCAAAATACTGCTTCAAATATCTTCTATAAATAGCTAATTCAAAAAAGTCTTATGATCTTTCGCTTGTGAAATTGGGTACTTGACAAGGCGTGAAAGAAATATCAAAATGGATAGTAATGGTGAAAGATGGAAATTCTTTTAACCTTTAGTACTGCCCGATACTAAAAATATATGTTACTTGGAAATTATCAGGCCGTACTAAGCGATTCACGAAGAGTCGCAGTACCTAAAAAATTTATGAGAGAACTAGGTGAAAACCTAGTTTTGGCTATGTGGTATGAAGATTGTCTGATATTGGTTAGAGATAATTTTTGGGAAACATTATCAAAAGACTTAGTTGGAGACAGTCGAAAAGGTTGGGGAGTCAGAGATCTGGAAAGATTTATATTAGGCTCGGCCTTTGAAGTAACGCTTGATGATCAGGGAAGAATTATTATCCCTGAAACCTTAGCCGAGTATGCCAAATTAGACAAAAACCTATGTTTTTTGGGATTAATTGATAGAGTTGAGATTTGGCCAAAAGAGATTTGGGATAAAAAAGCTAAGGAATTATCAGTGACAACAAAAGAATATATTGAAGAATTAGTCAAAAATGCAAAATAACTGGCACGAATCCGTAATGATTGAGGAGGTAATTAAAGAAATGCCAAAAGGCAAAGTTATTGACTGTACTTTAGGAACTGGGGGGCACACAGAAGCGCTATTGAAAAAAGGCTGTGAAGTCCTAGCAATTGAAGTAGATCCGAAGATTTTGGAAATTGCAAAAAAACGCCTTGGTAATAAAGCAAAGCTGGTTTTAGGTAATTTTAGTGAGCTAGATAAAATTGCAAAAGAAAATAGTTTTGACAAAGTTGACGGAATTTTGTTTGATTTAGGAGTATCGAATTTGCACCTTAAAGAAGATAGTCGAGGATTTTCATTTACAGAAAGTGAGCAGGAACTTGATATGAGGTTAAACCCTGAAAATCAAGGAGTAAAAGCAATGGACCTTTTAAACGCCTTAAATGTGGGACAACTTACTAATCTCTTTGGAAAAGTTATGAATAGGGATTTGTCAAGAAAATGGGCTAACGAAGTGCTTTTTAATCGCCCATTTAAGACCGTTGCTGATTTGAAAAAAACAGCTTTTAATATGCCACATAAAAAAAGTCTTGATTCAGCAACTCTACCCATGCTTGCCTTGAGGATTGCAGTAAATAGCGAATATGAAAATCTAGAAACGGCATTACCAAAAGCTTTTTCGCTTCTTAAGCGCAAAGGAAAGCTTTTAGTAATTACTTTTCATTCTGGTGAAGAAAGGATTTTGGAAGATGTGGTGGGTAGGGGTTTTATTATTTACCCATCTGAAGAAGAAATTAGAAGTAATCCAAGATCTCGCAGTGCAAAGTTACATATATATGACAAAAATTAATAAAATAACATGGATAGCTAACTTAAGTTTATTTATGGTTGTTGTTTTTATGGGTATCAAACAGACAGAAAGAGGGATTGAAATCGCTAAACTTGAGGACGGTTTAGAACAGCTGATTTTGTCGAAACAACAGTTAACAGATGTAATTTTTGCTAGCAACAAAAGCTTGGACAACGAAGAGAATTTGCTATCCTTGGGATTTATCAAACCTACAACTGTTTATTATTTTAATACAGAAGATAGTTTTGCAAAGCTTCCTGTAAGATAAAATCACAAAATGAGACTAAGGATAGTGATCGGAATTTTCATCTTAATGTTTATGGGTTTAATTGTGAGACTTTTCTATTGGCAGATTATAAAAGGAGAAACACTTTCCAAAGAAGCTGGTTTACAATATAAAGATTCAACAAAAGTCAAATCCTCAAGAGGAAGTATTTTAGCTAAAGATAATACATGGTTAGCAACACAACGTCCAAATTGGCTTTTGTTTGCTGAAAAACCAAAATTAAAAAATCTAAAAATTGTTGCCAACTCCTTAGCACCAATTTTGGAGACCGAAAGTGAGGATTTATATACAATTATTACTAGACCAGAAGTTGTTTGGATTCCAATTAAACATAAAATTACAGGTGAACAAAAAAGACAAATTGAGGAATTAAAAATAGAAGGTTTAGGTTTTGAACCAGAAGAAACAAGATTTTATCCAGAAGGATCGGCTTCTGCCCAACTCTTGGGGTTTGTCGGAAAAAACGAAGAGGGATATGATACTGGTTATTTTGGTCTTGAGGGATATTATGATATATCCTTAAAAGGTAAATCTGGTTTTGTTGAAAGAGAAAAAGATTTAAAGGGTGCTCCACTTTTATCCGGTAGTATGTCTGAAATTTCTTCAATTCCTGGAGCAAATTTAATTACTTTTATAGACAAGAGAATAAATAGTATTGTAGATACTAAATTAAAGGAGGGAATTGAAAAATATGGAGCAAAAGAGGGCTCAGTTATAATAATGAACCCTAAAAATGGTGCAATTCTGGCAATGAGTTCTTATCCATCCTACGATCCTACAAAATATAATGAATATGATGAGAAATTATATAAAAATCCTGCAATTTCAGATACTTTTGAACCCGGTTCAGTTTTTAAAGTCATGGTTATGGCAGCAGGAATTGACGCAGGTGCTGTAACTCCTGACACAATTTGTGATATTTGTGAGGGACCACTAAAGGTAGATAAATACTTAATTGAGACTTGGAATCGAAAATATTTTAAAGATTCTACAATGACTGATGTCGTTGTTCATTCGGACAATGTGGGTATGAGTTTTGTTGCACAAAAACTAGGAGCGGATAAACTATATGATTATCTTGATAAATTTGGCATTGGAAAATTATCAGGCATCGATTTACAGGGTGAATCAAATATATCGATGAGAAAGAAAGGAACTTGGAATATTGTTGATTTGGCAACTTCCTCGTTTGGACAAGGGATTTCGACTACCCCAATTCAAATAATAAGAGCCGTTGCGGCAATTGCTAATGATGGCATATTGACTATTCCGAAAGTGGTTGAAAAAGTTGAACTTGATGGTTGGAGTGAGAAGTTAAACGAAGGAGGGAAGTTAAGGGTGATATCTAAAGATACAGCAGAAAAAATGACCAAGATTATGGTGCAAGCTGCCAGGCACGGTGAAGCACAGTGGACCAATCTTAAAGGTTTTAGCGTTGCGGGTAAAACTGGAACAGCTCAGATACCAATTTCTGGTCACTATGATGCTGAAAAAACGATAGCTAGTTTTGTGGGTTTTGCACCGGCTAATAATCCAAAATTTATTATGTTAGTTACATTAAAAGAACCACAAAGCAGTGAGTGGGCGTCGGAAACTGCTGCCCCCCTTTGGTATTCAATTGCGAAAGATTTATTTATCATTTTTGGCATTCAGCCAGATAATTAGGTATAATACAAAACATAAGTTATGGCTAAGTTTTTAATAACAGGCGGAAAGAAACTTGAAGGAGAAATTGACATTTTTGGTAACAAAAATTCTGCCTTAAAACTTATCCCAGCAGTTCTTGTATCTGCCTCAAAATCGATTCTTACCAATGTTCCAAACATCTCAGATGTTAGAGTTTTAATCGAAATAATAGAAAAATTAGGTGCTAAAACAAGCTTTAAAGATAATGTACTAGAGATTGATGCAACAACTTTGAATTCATATGAGCCTGATCCAGATTTGTGTTCAAAGATTAGGGCTTCAGTAGTTCTTGCAGCCCCTCTTCTTGTGAGGTTTGGTAAGGCCGTATTAACCCCGCCCGGCGGTGACCAGATTGGGGATAGGCTTCTTGATACTCATTTCTCAATGATGCAAAAGCTTGGAGCAAACTTCAGACGGGAAAATGGTAAATTTTATCTCACATGGGATAAAAAAATTGGTGGAAAGATATTTTTAGAAGAAGCCTCAGTCACTGCTACAGAAATGGGGATTATTATGGCCTCATCAATGAACGAAGAAGTAACAATTGAAGATGCAGCTGCCGAACCACATGTCGGTAATTTGATAGATTTACTTGTCAAAATGGGAGCAAAAATTATTGGTCGTGGTACAAATACCTTAACTGTTTCGGGAGGAAAACTTAATGGAGTTGAGCATAAAGTTATGGCTGATCATATTGAAGGTGGAACCTTTGCTATTGCCTCTGCAATTACTGGAGGGAAAATTAAGATCAATAATTTTGAAGTTGAAAACTACCACATGATTCTAAATTATTTAGGAAATATGGGAGTTAGTTATAAAATTGAAAAGAACAGTTTAATTGTATTACCTTCAAAACTTATTGCTTCAAGAAGAAAATTTCAAACCAGACCTTGGCCAGGTTTTCCAACAGACTTGATGAGTCCATTTATAGTTCTTGCAACACAAACCGCAGGAACAGTTCTTTGCCATGATTGGATGTACGAATGGAGGATGTTTTTTGTCGATGACCTTATAGGAATGGGTGCTAACATTTTTATTGCAGATCCACATAGAGTAATAATTTCAGGTCCAACAAAACTAATGGCAGATAGACTTTTTTGTAAAGATATAAGGGCGGGAATATCAGTTATTTTGGCTGCATTGGCAGCAGAAGGAACTAGTACTATTGAAAATGTCGAAGTTGTAGATAGAGGTTATCAAAATATAGAAGATAGGTTGAGAACATTGGGTGCTTCTATTGTAAAACAATGATTCAATTTGATTCAAGAAAAGTTAAAAAGGGCGACACCTTTGTAGCTATAAAGGGTTTGACTCATGACGGAAATGATTTTATTCAAGATGCAATCAAAAACGGGGCCATCAAAGTATATAAAAATAGTAATTATGAAGAACTGGGGAAATTAGTTAAAGATTATTACAAGGATCCAAGTAGTAAATTAAAAATAATAGGTGTTACTGGAACAAAAGGTAAAACCACAACTTGTCATTTGATTCACCATATTTTGTTGGAAAGTGGCAAAAAGACAGGTTTAATTTCATCGATTACTACTGATGGTTTTCATACAACTACACCCGATGTCATTTCGCTAAATCAAGAACTTTCTAATATGCTCAAAAAAGGTTATGAATATGTTGTTTTGGAAGTCAGTTCTCATGGAATAGATCAAGGTAGAATTGCTGGAATTAAATTTGATATTTCTGTTTTGACAAACATCCATCCTGAACACTTAGACTACCATAAAACATTTGAAGAATATAAAAGAGTTAAAATGATGTTTATAAATTCGGCTAAATTTAGAGTATTTAGTCCGTCTTCTAGTAAGTTAAAGATTCTTCAGGGGGAATTTAATAATATAAATGCAGAAACAGCTGTTGAAGTAGCAATGGAATTAGGAATTAGTAAAGAGAAGGCTCTAAAATCACTTAAGACATTTAAATTACCTAGTGGTAGGTTAGAAGAAATTGATACTCACAGGGATTTTAGGGTATTTGTAGATTTTGCTCATACTCCAGATTCTTTGGAAGCTGTACTTAAATATTTAAGAACTATTACAAAAAATAGATTAATTTCTGTTTTTGGTTGTGCGGGAGAAAGAGATCCAAAAAAAAGATCAAAAATGGGAAAAATTTCAACTGAAATTGCAGACCTTTCTATTTTTACTGCAGAAGATACTAGAACAGAATCTATTTTTGATATTCTAAAACAGATGCGATCAAAGGCTATTAAAAATAAATTTATCTGTATTCCTGAAAGAGGAGAGGCGATTGCTCACGCGTTATCAATTGCTAAAAAAGGTGATATCGTTGGTGTCTTTGGAAAGGGGCATGAGAAATCAATGTGTTACTTAAATTTTGAACACTCTTGGAATGATCAAAAATTTATTAAAAATTTATTATTAGGTTATAAGGATTTATCAGGAATTATCTTAGCTGCAGGTAAGGGAACTAGAATGAAATCTAATTTACCTAAGGTGATTCACACAATTTGTGGTAGACCAATGATTTCATATTCATTGGAAAATTTGAGAAATACTGGTATTGTAAATTTATTACCCGTTATTGGATATAAGAGACATTTAGTTCTTCGAGAAATATCAAGAAATATTGACTTTGTTGTACAAATAAAAACATCTGGCACGGGAGATGCAGTTAAAATAGCTCTAACTAAAATTAATCCAAAGATGAAAAATATTTTAGTAATAAATGGTGATGATAGTGCTTTTTACAAACCAGAAACGATTAAAAATGTTATAGAAACACACATTAATAGTAAAGCTGTGATAACTTTTGTTAGCTTGATTCAAGGAAATCCTAAAGGTCTAGGAAGGGTAGTAAGAAACAAGCATGGCCAGTTTAAAGCAATAATAGAAGAAAAAGATGCAAGTGAAGAGGTAAGAAAAATAAAAGAAGTAAACGATGGACTTTACATATTTAATCAAGTTTGGCTTAGGAAAAATATTTTAAAGTTAACAAAAAGCCCTATTAGTAAAGAATATTATTTAACAGATCTTTTAAAAATTGCAGTTGATAAATCTGAGAAAATATCAATTTATAAACTTCCAGACTCAAGTGAGTGGCAGGGAATTAATACCCCAGAACAGCTTCAAGAAGCAGAAGAAAAAATGAAAAAAAGATTAAATGAAAAAATATAATCAAAAAGTAGTTACATTTGGAGGAGGAACTGGTCAATTCCACCTACTATCAGGCCTTCGTGAATTAAACAAAAACTTATTTATTACGGCAGTAGCTGGAACATGGGATTCTGGCGGTAGTTCTGGCCGTTTAAGAGCAGAAATTGGCGTTTTACCACCTGGGGATATAAGGCGTTGTTTATTGGCTTTAATGCCTAATGAAAAACAAAGAATGGTAGCCCAAAGGCTCTTTGATGACAGATTGGAAGATATGACAGGGCCGCTTAAAGGTCATTCCTTCGGTAATCTTTTAACTGCTCGTCTTGAAAATATCTACAAAGGACAAGATAGGGGAATTGACGCTGAACGGGAACTTTTTGGAGTAGAGGCAAAAGTAATGCCTATTAGTATTACCAATTTAGAGCTGATTGCTGAAACGTCAAAAGGAAATAAAATAATTGGAGAAACAAATATTGATTTGCGAATTAAAGATAAAAATTACGATACTGAAGATAAAATAGTCAGAATTTATTTTGATACTAGGGCTGATATAAATTCAAATGTTTTAACTGAAATTCGAAATGCAGATAAAATCATTTTTTCATCTGGAGACCTTTATACAAGTATACTTCCTCACTTACTTGTTAATGGAGTAAAAGAAGCAATAGTTAGCTCTAAGGCAAAATTAATTTATGTATTAAATTTGGCCACGAAACCTGGTGAAACCGACCACTACAAAGCCTCAGATTTTTTAAAAGCATTTCTTTTTTACCTTGATACACCAAAAAGACTTGATTATTTAGTTGTAAACAGTAATCACCTGGATTCTGAGATATTAGATATTTATAAAGGAGAGGGTCAGAATTTAGTTGAAGTTGATAGTTCTAAAATAAGACAAATTGAACCGAGGTTAAAAATTGTTAGAAAATCAATTTCAATTTATTTCAAAAAGGACCACTTGCTTCGCCATGACTCAATAAAACTAGCCAAAGCAATTCTTAAAATTTAGTAGTATTAAAATTCTATTTTACAGTTACGCTTTTGGCGATATTTCTAGGTTTGTCAATATCGTTTCCCTTAAAAAGGGCAATATAATATGCAAGAAGTTGTAATGACACTATATTTGATATTGCAGAAGTTTCTGATTTTTCCTTGTCTTCTAATAAATAAACATCCGCTCTCCTGGCCTTAACTTCATTCATAGCATTTATAACATCATCTCTTACTTCATCATTTGATATTACAAATATTACAGGAACCCCCTTTTCCATTAATGTAATTGCATAATGTTTTAAATCTCCAGCAGAAATACCATGGGCGTGAATATAACTACCTTCGATTATTTTTACCATTCCCTCTTTAATAATTTGTAAATTTTGACCCTTTCCTAAAATAAAGATATCTTTTTGCCTTGATAATATTCTGGCCAAATTTTTAAGCCTATTTATATTAGTTTTTGAATTTAATAATTTATTTATTTTTTGAGATAATTTGATTAAATTATTAATTCCCTTTTTATATTTACCTTCAACTATTTTGGCAAGTAAATAACCCCATGAAATTTGAGAAACAAAGACCTTTGTTGACATTACACATATCTCAGGCCCAGCATTAGCCATAAATTTAAAGTCAGAAAGTCTTGACATCAAGCTTCCTTGCATGTTTACATATGATGCAAATTTAACTTTCTTTAGTTTTTTTACCTTTTCAACAAATTCTAAAACATCCGCGGTTTCACCACTTTGAGAAGGGGCGATTACTAAGTCGTTTTTATTAATTAAATCAACATATTCGCTTGCTTCTGCGCCAATTAAAGAAATTGCATTAATTTTTCCAAAAGTTCTTAAGTAAAATGCAATCTGTGCTGCTGCAGCACCGGCTGTTCCAGAACCAATACAATAGACGTTTTTTGATTTTTTAATTTGTGTTGCTAACTTTTTTAAACTTGTAAAATCCTGTTTTATTACCGCTCTTATGACATTAGGTTGTTCATAAATTTCTTTGATCATGAAATGTTTATATTTTCCTTTGGCGACTTTTTGTTTTTGGATTTTGTTTTTTTCATCTTTTAAATCTATATTTTTACCTGTAACTACATCCTTAAGAGTTATTTTGCCTTCTGAATAAATTGCCATATTACCATTCTCTAATGTAAGTGTTTGATCAACATATGGGGCAAACGAGAGTGTGTCCGAAGAAAAATATATTTCAGTTTTGTCTTTTGAAAAGCCTAACACTAAAGGTGAGCCGTTTCTAACTCCAACAACTTGACCATCCTTTGTCAAAATTATTATCGTATTTCTACCCCTTAATTTATTAAATGCCTTTCTTATTGCTTCAATAATATTCTTTGCCTTTATGCTTTCCTCTTCAATTAGGCGAACAATGACTTCTGTGTCAGTTTGAGAAATAAATTTATAGTATTTTTTAAACAAGTTTACCTTTATCTCTTCGTGGTTTTCCATTATTCCGTTTTGAGCTAAAATAAAACTTTTGTCTGAAGAAAAATGTGGATGGGCGTTTAAATCAGTTACAGCTCCATGCGTAGCCCATCTAGTGTGGCCGATTGCAATACTACTTTTAGGAAGTTTAAGTAAAGCCTTATTTACTTTTCCTACATGTTTGTTCAAAAGAATTTTATGATCATTGATAACAGCAATTCCCCAGCTGTCATAACCTCGATAATCAAGCCTTTTTAAACCGTCAAAAACTGCACTTGTTGCGTTTCTTTTTTTACCTATGTATGCATATATTCCACACATTTTGCTCTCATGAAGTATAATATAAAAGTATATGAAAAGCATTCACTTAATGGGGATTTTAGGTAGTGGAATGTCTGGAATTGCTTCACTGGCATCTCAAATGGGCTACCAGGTCTCAGGTTGTGATTTAAAACTTGAAGGTCACAACAGTGAACACTTGAAAGACATTGATTTATTAGTCGTCTCTCCTGCAATTTTGTATCAGGAAAAAGAAGATCCAGAACTTATCTTAGGAAAGAATAAAAACATTGTCACAACTTGGCAAGAATTTTTAGGGAAATATCTAATGAAAGATAAAAAAGTTATTGCAATAGCAGGAACACATGGTAAATCAACCACTACTGCAATGGTAGCTAAAATTTTAATTGATAATGGATTTGATCCAAGTGTTGTAATTGGTGCATATGTTTTTGAGTGGAAAGGAAATTCAAGGTATGGTAAAGATAAATATTTTATAGTTGAAGCAGATGAATTCAACGATAATTTTTTAAACTACTATCCAAATATTGCTGTTATCAATAACATAGAATTTGACCACCCTGATTATTTCAAAGATGAAAAACAGGTATTTGAAAGTTTTGAAAAATTTAAAAAGAATTTAGTAGGGGAAAAAATTTTAATTACTGAAAAAGATAGTCTTAATAAACGTTTTAATTTGAAAGTTTTTGGCGAACATAATCAAAAGAATGCCAACATGGCCTACTTAGTAGGAAGACAATTAAAAATTAAAAAAGAAGAAATAATAAAATCTTTAGAAAATTTTACTGGAATCGGTAGAAGGATGGAATTAATAGGAAAAGTAGGTAAAACTTTAGTTTTTGATGATTACGCGCATCACCCTACAGCCATAAGGGCAACTCTGGCGGGTGTTAGACAGAGATTTTCTAATAGAATCTGGGCAATTATTGAAGCCCATGGATTTAATAGAACTAATGCCTTACTTAAACTATATAAAGGTGTATTTAGTAATGCAGACAAAGTAATTGTTGGTCCAATTTATAAAGCTAGAGATAAAAACACCTTTGAAATGACTCCTGAAAAAATTGCGATAGCTTCAGGGCATAAAGATATAAAAGCTTGTAATACAATTGAAGAAATTATAAATACCTTAAAAAATGAAGTTAAACAAAAAGATATAATCGTGGTTATGGGTGCGGGAAATAGTAACTTATGGGCAAAACAAATACTAAAAGCTTTAAAGAATTAACAACTCTAAAAGTTGGTGGAGAAATAAAATACTTTTTTGAAGTAAAGAATCAAAAAGAATTGGTTGACAAAGTTTCTTTTGCAAAAAATAAAAGTCTCACCATTTTTATAATAGGTGGTGGAAGTGATATTGCTGTATCTGACAAAAATTTCGAAGGAGTAGTTATTAAATATGTAGGTAGTAGTGTACAGGTAATAGGTAATTTGGTTAAGGTTGAGGCGGGAATGAATTGGGATAAATTAGTAGAAGAAACAGTTAATAGAAATTTACAGGGGATAGAGTGCTTGTCAGGAATTCCCGGTAGCGTTGGGGCGTCGCCCATACAAAACATAGGTGCATATGGACAAGAATTATCAGAAACTTTTATAGAATTAAAAGCATACGATATATCAAATCAAAAGTTTGTAATATTTAAGAACGAGGATTGTAAATTTAGTTATAGAGAAAGTATTTTTAAAAGAAAAGATTATTGGCAGAAATTTATAATAGTAGATATTACACTTAAGCTAAAAAAATATACTGATAATAATCTAGAATTACAAACAATTAGGGATGAAATATTAAGAATAAGGGGAGAAAAATTGGTAAATCCTGATGAAATTCCAAATGCCGGGTCATTTTTTAAAAACCCAATAATAAACAAGAGTAAAAAAGATACCCTACTTATAAAGTATCCCGAAATGGTAATATTTCCCTTCAACAATGAGTACAAAATTTCAGCTGGTTGGCTGATAGAAAAAACGGGTTGGAAAGGAAAAAGTTTAGGGCCAGTTAAAGTTTCAGATAAACACTCTTTAGTATTAACAAATCCAGAAGGAAAGGGAACTTTTTCTGACATTAAAAGTCTGGCTGATACAATAATTGCTGATGTAGATAATAAATTTGGAATTAAACTTGAGCCAGAAGTACAATATATAAATTTATGAATTATAAAGATTTAAGAAAAAAATATCCAGAATTTACTTATGATAGTTATTCTTGGAGATTAGATGGTAATAATTTAAATTTAAATTTTATTTATAAAGTAGGAGAATTTGAATTTAAACATGAAATAATAATTGAGAATTTAGATAAATACTCAATTAACAAAGTTAATGAACAGATAGATACCCTTGTCTTCAATATCGGAATGGTTGAGATTTTTAATTACTGGAAAACCTTTTGTTCTCCAAAAATAGTTATCAAAGCTGGTTTCTTGAACGAGCATCAGATTAATTGGTGGAAGAAATTGTTAATAAAGGGTATGGGGCAGTATTTTTATGAAAATAAAATTGATTTCACAACAAAAAATTTTGTCGATTTTACGACTACAGGACAACCTTTAAAGGTTGAACCTTTAAAGGTATTGGGGGAAGAAGTTTTGATACCTATTGGCGGGGGAAAAGATTCTGCTGTTACTTTAGAATTGGTTACTAAAAATTTTGAAAACAGTTTAGGTTTAATAGTAAACAAAATCAAAGCAAGAGTTGATTCTGCATCTGTTGCGGGTATTAAAACAATGGTTGTCAAAAGAACTTTAGACAAAGCAATGATAGATTTAAACAAAAATGGCCTGTCTGCCGGCAGGCAGGGATATTTAAATGGACATGTACCGTTTACAACAGTTTTATCATTTATCTCTATTTTGGTGGCTTTTTTGAATAACAAAAAATATATAGCTTTTTCAAATGAACAAAGTTCCAATGAGGGAAATGTGACATTTAAAGGGTTATCTGTTAACCATCAATACAGTAAATCTTTTGAGTTAGAAAATGATTTTAGAGAATATAATTTTAAATATTTGACTGATATAGAATATTTTAGTTTCTTAAGGCCAATTTATGATATTCAGATAGCTAAAGTTTTTTCTCAATATTCTAAATATTTTTACAAAATAGTAAGTTGCAATATAGGAAGAAATAATAATATTTGGTGTGGTAAGTGTCCGAAATGTTTGTCGACATTTATTTTATTTAAACCTTTTTTAAAAAATGAAACTATAACAATATTTGGGAAGGATTTATTGGCTGATAAATCACTTAAACCTGTTTTGGATGCACTAACAAATGACAATTTAGTTAAACCGATGGAGTGTGTGGGAACAAAACATGAATTAAGAGTGGCCTTGGGTGTAGAAAACGATGACAATTTAATAAATTTTTGGGGAGAAAACAATCTACCTGCAATTTTTAAAATTATTCTTTATTTTAACTTAAATTTCAAAGATAAAAAAATTCTAATTTTAGGGTATGGACGTGAAGGTAAAAGTACAGAAAAGTTGATTAAAAAATATTTACCTAAACAAAAAGTTGACATAGCCGACCAAAAATTGAGTAAAGATTATTTAAAAGATTTAAATAATTATGATTTTGTTTTTAAATCACCAGGAATACCAAATAAATTAAGAGAAATTCAAAATGCTAAGAAAATGGGTACTGTTTTTGCGTCCCAGACTAAAATATTCTTAAAATTATATCGAGATAATGTTATAGGAGTAACAGGAACAAAAGGTAAAAGTACAACAAGTTCACTAATTTATTATATATTAAAATCTGCGGGCATAAATACGACATTGGTAGGTAATATTGGCAAACCTGTTTTTGACTATTTAGATAATGATGACAAAGATAAGATTTTTGTTGCAGAGCTTTCGTCTCATCAATTAAGTGATGTTCAGGATAGTCCACATATTGCAGTTCTATTAAACATCTTTCCTGAACACCTCGATTACTATGAAGATTTTAATGATTATAAGAAATCAAAAGAGAATATATTTAAGTTTCAAAAATCAACAGATATTTATATTTCCTGTGAAGATATAAATAATTTTGAGTTACCTAAAATTAAAACAAATTTAATAGGTCAACATAATTTAAGTAACATTAAAGCTGCTTTTCTAGTCGCATTAAAACTTGGAATTGACAAAAAAGACATTATTAAAGCACTTTCCACATTTGAATCTCTTGAAGATAGGTTGGAAACAATAAGAGAAATAAATGGTATAAAGTTTATAGTTGATGGTTTAGCAACAATCCCTGAGGCATCTCTTGCTGGTATTGATAGTTTTGAAAACAAAAATATAACCCTAATTTTGGGAGGATTTGATAGAGGTGTAAGTTTTGCTTCTTTTGGAAAAGAGTTAATTAAAAGAAAAAACATTAAAAACATAATTCTTATTGGTCAAACTGCTGATAAAATTGAAAAATCTTTAAAAAATTCAAAAGCTAATGTTTATAATTTAGGTTTTGTTTCCATGAATAAGATTATTCAAAAAGCATTTGAAATTTCAAAAAAAGATTATATAGTTTTATTTTCTCCTGCCGCAACGAGCTTTGACATGTTTAAAGATTATGAAGAAAGAGACAATCAATTTAAGGAGGCAGTGAAAGCTCTAAAATGATAAAAGTTGAGGGTGGTGTACCCTTTTTTAAATTTAATCAATTAGAAAATTCAGGTGTAATCAATTTTGTATCTACAAGAATTGGTGGAGTAAGTCAGGATTCTAGAGACGCATTGAATTTATCATTTGATAATGAAAGTGTCGGCCAAGGTTTATTTTTGCATGAAAGTGAGATAGATGGTGTTGATGGTATGATTACAACGCTTCCAAATATTTGTTTATGTGTAGTATCAGCAGATTGTTTACCAATTGTTTTTTTTGAATCAGAAAAAAGAATAATATCAATATTACATTCAGGTTGGCGCGGATTATCAAGTGGAATTATTGAAAAAATGGTATCCAGTATAACTGAAATTGGTGGTAATCCAAAAAAAATTAAAGTCTGTATAGGTCCATTTATAGACGCAAAAAACTACGAAGTTGAAGATGTGTATCATCTTTTTAGTGACATACCTAAAGCATTATTTCCAAAATCGCAATCGAAAAAATATTTAGACTTAGGAGTTGTGGCAACATCTAAATTAACAGAAATGAAAATTGTTAGAGAAAATATCGAGATGTCAGGTTATTCGACATATTCAGATGCACATTTATTTTTTTCGTATCGAAGAAACAAGCCGACTGGAGCAATAATGACTGGAGTGATGTTAAAATAAAGCATGAAAAGGTTATTACAAATCTGGGTGGGTAAAGATCTACCTTTGGTACATGTAAAATTAAACAACGGTTTAAAAAAACTTTTTTATGATTTAGTACTTCATCCAGTAAAAAGAAGAGTAGCCAAGATTTATGTGAAGTTTTTACAAAAGTTTTTTAAACTCACTGTTGTTGGTATAACTGGGAGTGCTGGTAAAACAACTACTAAGGAAATGATTGTTAACATTTTAAAAAGAGTAGACAATACCGTGTGGAGTAAGGACAATATTGATCCTATATTTAATATTCCCACGACAATATTAAAATGTACACCTAAAACAAAATATCTTGTACTTGAAATGGGCGTCGAATATCCAAATGAGATGGATTTTTACCTTTGGTTGGTTCGACCGTCAATTGGTGTGATTACTAACATTTTTTCCACACATACTTTGTTTTTTGGAAATGAAAAGGGAGTTTTTAAAGAAAAAAGTAAACTAGTAAAAAGTACGAACATTGCCATTTTAAACTCAGATGACAAGTATCTCTATTCTTTAAAAGATAAGATTAAAGCAAATATTTGTTGGTTTAAAAAAGATGAAGACCCAATTTTGCAAAATAAAAATACTGCAAGAGCAGTTTGCGAGGTATTGGGTATTGAAAAGACGTTAATTGAAGAGGGACTAAGTGATTATGAAAATCCCAAACATAGGCTATCTATGATTAAACATAAATCTGGGGCATATATTTTTGATGATACTTACAATAGTAATCCAGAAGCTTTTAGAAATAGCCTTTCATATTTTGTAAAACTGGCGGGGAAAAATAATAAAATTGCAGTTGTTGGGGATATGTTAGAACTTGGGGAGAGAGAGGTTGAAGAACACAAAAAAATCGCCAAAGAACTTAAAAATAATAACTTTAAAAAAGTTTTTGGGGTTGGTAAATTAGTTAAATATATCACAAACGATGTTTACAATGATCCTTTGTCGGTTATGCCAAACTTGAAAAAATATCTTAAAAAGGAAAATTATATTTTTATTAAAGGATCTAGATCAATTGGTTTAGACAAACTTGTTGATAGGTTGTAATATTTATAAACATGCAACAATTCTTGCCATTAGCATTGGGACTAGTAATGTTTTCATTTTTAATAACAGGTATTTTAGTTGTTCCGTTTATTGATTTTTTATATAAAATCAAATTCACAAGACGTGTTGAGGCACCTAAAATAGGTAAGGTTCCACTATTTGATAAATTACATGATAAAAAGGCAGGTACTCCAGTCGGAGGTGGTGTTTTAATTATTGCAGTTGTATGCTTATTATTTGCCTTTACATTTCCAGTAAGTAGATACTTAGGTGTTTTTATTCAGACTGCTTATTCTTTAAGAGTTGAATTGTTTGTTATATTTTTTACATTTATTTCATTTGGACTTTTAGGACTTTTGGATGATTATAAAAAGATGTTGGGTAAGCCAACTCGTGGAGTACTTGGTCTCGCCTTTGGGCTATCCAGGAGAATTAAATTTATTTTGCAATGGACCCTTGCTTTGATTATATCATTAATAATTTATTTTTCTTTAGGTATTCAAATTTTGCACATCCCAATTCTGGGGATAACTCTTCATCTTGGGCTTTGGTATATACCTTTCTCTGCTTTTGTTATAGTTTCGTTTACCAATGCATTTAACATTACTGATGGACTAGACGGTTTAGCCTCCGGACTTCTAATGATCTGCTTAATTGTTTTTGGCGTAATTGCTGCAAATAATATTGATACACCGCTCTCACTTTTTATAGCCCTGTGGATAGGTGCATTAATTGCTTTTTTATACTTTAATACATGGCCTGCTAGAATTTGGCTTGGGGACACTGGAGCACTCTCATTTGGTGCAACACTGGCTGTTATTGGACTATTAACAGGTAATTTAATTGCCTTACTTATTATTGGTGGAATTTTTGTAATTGAGATTGCCTCGTCAGTTATTCAAATTTTAGGCTGGAAAATTTTAAAGAGACCCATTTTTAAACTTGCACCACTGCACCACGCGTTTTTAGCAATTGGTTGGGAGGAACCTAAAATTGTTATGCGTGCCTGGCTTGCAGGAATAATACTTGCCATCTTTGGTTTGTGGTTGGCCACAATATGAAAAGACCGTTTGATAAACAATTTTTCTATTTAATTTTAATTCTTGTAGCTGTTGGGCTTATTTTTGTCGCAGATATTTCCGCCCCACAGGCACTAAATTTTTTTAATGATAAATTTCATTTTTTAAAATCTCAAATAATATCTGCAGTCATTGGAATTGTCATAATGTATATTATTTCGTTTGTAAATTATTCACTTTACAAAAAAATAGCTACACCATTATTTATTTTTTCTTGTTTACTTTTACTTTTAGTTTTTATACCAGGTTTAAGTTACGAAGCTTTAGGGGCAAGACGTTGGATTAACATAGTGGGATTTAACTTTCAACCGTCTGAAGTGGTTAAATTAACCCTTGCAATCTATTTAGCAAAACTAGCTGAAATCGGTAAAAAACCAATTGCTTATTTTGCACCTTTTGTTTTGGTTGCAGGACTTATTATGTTGCAACCTGATTTGGGAACAACTTTAGTTATCTCGATAATTGCCTTAGCTCAAATTTTTGTTTCGGGAATTCCCTTTCTTTATTTCTTTATTTCTTTATTGGTGGGATTATTAGGAGTTATTGGTTTAATATTGATTTCTCCATACCGGCGGGATAGATTATTGACATTTTTTGAAAATACTGTTGATCCATTAGGAAAAGGTTATCATATTAGGCAGATTCTACTGGCTTTGGGGTCAGGCGGTTTTTTTGGTGTAGGCTTAGGCCAGTCTAGGCAAAAGTATTTATTTTTACCTGAAGCTTCAACCGATTCAATTTTTGCAGCCATTGCTGAAGAATTAGGCTTTTTAGGATCGTTTGTTTTAATTATTATTTTTGCATTTTTTGTATATAAAGCTTTTATGATTGCAAGATATGCACCTGACACTTTTTCAAAAATACTTGCTGTGGGTATATCATCTTGGATCAGTGGCCAAATAATAATTAACATTTCTTCAATGACGGCATTAACACCTCTAACAGGCATTCCACTTCCATTCTTTTCATATGGTGGCACTTCCCTGGTGATGGTTCTTGTTGGTTGCGGTATACTACTTAATATAAATCGATATGGAACAAAAAAGGTTGTTGATCACAGGAAGTCACGCCGGCACTACCGCTGAAGCTGTAATTGATGAAATAAAAAAAAGAAATTTAGCTTTTGAAATTCATTGGTTGGGAGCTAAATATAAAAATCTTTCAAATCCAGGTATTGTTTATCATGTTTTTGAATCAGGAAAAATTGAGAATAAGTTTACTAAAAATACAATTTTTAACTTTCTCAAAATTCCATTAGATTTTTTTAAGGGATATAAAATTATTAAGGAAATAGAACCCAATTTAACACTCTCACTTGGTAGCGCTGTCGGTGCAATGTCTTCTTTTTGGTCATATTTTTTAGGAATTCCTGTAATAATTCACGAGCAAACAGCCGTAGCAGGTAGAGCCAATATAATTTCTTCCTATTTTGCTAAAAAGATTTTAATTTCAAGAGAGAGTTCTCAAAAATACTTTAACAAATTAAAAACAAAATTAGTCGGAAATCCTATAAACAATGAGATTAAAAAATATATAGGCTTTCCTAGAAATCAAAGAGTTAAATCTATTTTAATAACTGGAGGTTCAAGGGGATCTACTTGGATTAATAATGCCATAAAACCGATTCTCCCTAAACTGCTAGAAAGATATTATTTAATGCATCAAACTGGAGAAAAGAACCTAGAAAAGTTCAAAGATATAAAAGATGACAAATATTTTGCATTTGGTCAAATTGATCCAAAAAATATGGCAGAGATTTTTTCAAGAGCTGATATTGTAATATCAAGAGCCGGAGCAAATACAATTTCTGAGCTTATAGCTTTAAAAAAACCTGCTATTTTAATTCCTATTCCATGGTCTTTTAATGATGAACAACAAAAAAATGCAGAATATATGGAAAGTTTAGGTTTAGCTAGAATTTTAGCTCAAAAGGATTTGTCAGCACAAAAACTGCTTTCTGTAGTAGAAAGTATGATCGAAGATTATCCTGTAGTTATTAAAAAAACAGCAAATTTGGTAAGTAATGATATTCATGCTTCTGAAAAGTTGGTAGATATATTGGAAAAGTACTTGTAAGGTTCAACCTTTAAAGGTAGTATTAATTATGCCTGCTAAAAATAGTATAAAACTTGATATTGAAGAAACTTATTATCATGTTTATAACAGAGGTGTTGATAAAAGAGTTATTTTCGAAGATGAGCAAGACTATAAGGTCTTTTTAAATTATTTGAGAGAATATTTATCACCACCTAAACCTCTAAGTGAGTTAGAAGTTGAAGTGACCTTAAAAGGTTCAACCTTTAAAGGTATACCACGATTATTAAATAATTATTTTGACCAGATTCATTTATTGGCGTATTGTTTAATGCCTAATCATTTTCATTTGTTAATTAAACAAAAAGATATTGGCATGATGAAGAATTTTATGAGATCTCTTGGTACAAGGTATTCAGTTTATTTTAACAAGAGATATGAAAGATCTGGAAGCCTGTTTCAAGGAATTTATAAGGCAGTAATTATATCTAATGAGAATTATTTATTGCATTTATCTAGATATATTCATTTGAATCCTGCTGAATTGAGAATTGAACTAGATGATGCCTATTCATCATATGGAGATTATACTGGATTAAGAAATACTACGTGGATAGAATCTGAAACAATTAAATCATATTTTTCTAAAGAAAATAATAAAATAACATCATATAAATCTTTCGTTGAAAGCATGATCGATAAAAAGGATAATGAACTTATTCAAGGGTATACATTAGACTTACCTTGAAAGGTTGAACCTTTAAAGTATGAGAAAAAAAACTAAAAAACTTAATATCTTTAAAATTCTTTCTATTTTGCTAGTTATTATTTTTTTGATGTTTATACCCTTAATAATTCAAAAATCCATTAAAATTCAAAAAATTGAATGTAAGACGCAATACGGCGATTGCGAGGGGTTAGGTGATAGGTTACAGGTGATAGGGAACTACAAAGACGTTAAAAATCAGATAGAACAGGAATTGAATAAAAATATTCAAATTAATAATTATCTTATCCAATATAAAATTCCGGATATTTTAAAAATAGAACTTAATTTAAAAAAGCCAAAATATGCTATTTTTGATAGTCAAAAATATTATCTATTAGATAAAAATGGCCTTATTTTAAGTGATACCAATGAAACAAATTTACCTACTTTAGTTGTTAAAAATTACCAAAACAAAATTGGAAGTAATATTTCTGATAAAGAACTATTTAGTTTGAAAATAATTGAAAAAACGGCGTGGCTTTATTCTGTTAAAGTAGGTTTCCTAGAAAATAACGAATTAAAAATCACACTCAAAGAAGGAGTCTTAGTGCATTTTCCATTGGAAGGTGATATAGATACATTAGTGGGTAGTTTAAGGCTTGTATTTTCACGCTTGAATGATGGTTCACAAGGAATTAAAATGAGTGATATAGATGAAATTGACTTAAGATTTAAGTCAGTGATACTACGATGAAAAATAAAATTATTGCAGGTATTGAGCTGGGCAGTTCCAAAACCTCTGTTATCGTTGCTCAAATATCAATTGATGAAACAACTTATACGAAATCAATCAATGTCATCGGCGTTTCATCAACTGAATCTAAAGGAATTAAAAAGGGTCAAATAGTAAATATTGAAGAGTCGGTTGAATCTGCTATTTCTGCAATTGAGGGGGCAGAAAGAATGGCTGGTCATAATATAACTGATGCATATGTTTCATTGGGTGGCGCCCATATACATTCACAAAATTCACATGGTGTGGTTGCAATATCTGGACCCAATGGGGAAATCGTTGATAGTGATGTCGAAAGAAGTCTAGAGGCCGCCTCTGCAATTTCACTTCCCACTTCAAGAGAAATTGTTCACGTTTTACCCCGTGAATTTGTTGTTGATGGAGAATCTGGAGTTAAGGATCCAATTGGAATGACTGGTGTGAGACTTGAGGTAGAAACCCATGTTGTTACCGCTAGTAGTGCAGCGATTAAAAACTTAAATAAAACTTTAACAGATGCGGGAATAAAAATAAATGATTTAGTCTTTTCTGGACTTGCCTCAGCATATTCAGTTCTTAGCGAAACAGAAAAAGAGCTTGGTTGTTGCTTAATTGATATTGGCGCAGGAACAACTTCAGTCGTTGCCTATATCGATGGGTCACTTGCCTATTCTGGGGTTATTCCAGTTGGGGCCAAAAATGTAACTAATGATATTGCAATTGGCCTTCGGGTTTCTCTTGAAACTGCTGAAAAAATTAAACTTTACCTTTCTCAGAATAAAAAAGTTGGTAAGGATATTGGTGATGAAATAGATTTAAATTCAATGGGTATTTCAGAAGTTACAAAAGTTTCCAAAAAGACATTAATCGAAGGAATAATAAGGCCAAGGCTTAATGAAATTTTTACTATGGTTCGTTTGGAACTTGAAAGAGAGAAAATTATAAATAAAATACCCTCTGGTGCAATTGTGACAGGTGGTGGAGCTAAAACAGTTGGTGTTACTGATAGTGCAAAGCGCATGCTTGTTCTTCCTGTTAGGATTGGTATACCCACAGGTGTTTCGGGTCTTATTGATGATGTCTTAGATCCTATATTTTCTGTTCCAATAGGTTTGCTTATTTATGGAGTTAAAGATGAAATGGTTGAGAATTCGGGCAGTTTTAGGTTTCCGGTTAAACTTAATATCCCAGGTAAAGGACTATTTCATAAAATTATTGAATCAATTAAAGACTTACTGCCATAAACTAGGTTTTGACAAAGCGTTAAAACTAGATATAATGCTTTTGATATAGTCTGCCCCCAAATAAAATAAATAACTATGGCTTTAGTAAAACCTGATTCCGCAAGAATTGCAAAAATAAAAGTAATTGGAGTTGGTGGTGGAGGTGGGAATGCCGTCTCTTCAATGGTAGAAAACGGTGTAATTTCAGGTGTTGAGTTTATAGTTTGTAATACTGATGCGCAAGTGCTTCTTAACAACAAAGCTCCAACTAAGATTCAAATCGGAGAAAAAATCACAAAAGGCCTTGGAGTTGGTGGAAATCCCGAAATAGGAGCTCAAGCAGCTGAAGAATCTCTTGAAAAGTTAAAAGAATTAATGATTGATACCGATATGGTCTTCATAACAGCAGGTATGGGAGGTGGAACAGGAACGGGGGCAGCTCCAGTTATAGCAAAGCTTGCAAAAGAATCGGGAGCATTGACTGTTGGAATTGTTACTAAACCCTTTGCTTTTGAAGGCACAAGAAGAACCGTTGCAGCTGAAGATGGAATTGAAAAATTAAGAGAAGCTGTCGACACTTTAATCGTTATACCTAACCAGAGATTAATGGATGTAATTGACAGAAAAATGAGCCTTATGGATGCATTTAAAGTTGTTGATTCGGTTCTTGAACAGGGAGTTGGGGGAATTGCAGAGATAATTACGACCCCCGGCCTTGTAAATGTAGATTTTGCCGACGTTCGTACAATTATGAATCAAGCAGGTACTGCACTTTTGGGGATAGGTACAGGCGTTGGTGAAAATAGAGCTCAAATGGCAGCCAGAGCTGCAGTTTCCTCGCCACTTCTTGATCTTTCAATTGAGGGAGCAAGGGGAGTTCTATTTAATATAGCAGGAGGAAAAGACTTAACAATGTTTGAGGTTGATGAAGCAGCTAAAATTATTTCAGCTGCAGCTGATCAAGACGCAAATATAATTTTTGGAGCTGTTATTAAAGAAGGTTTGTCTGATCAAATTAGAATTACAGTTATTGCAACAGGATTTGATGAAACAAGATCCCGTATTGCACAGATGCGACCAACTTATAAACCAGTTGTTCAAGGTGTTGTTTCAGAAGGAAAAGCTATTGAAGCAAAAGATGCTACTACTAATGAATATAATGAGAATGAAGATTCAAGTAATAATAATGACAATGACGATGATTCTTTTGGGGATAAATTTGAAATTCCAGCATTTTTAAGAAAAATACATTAAAAAGTGATAATATTTTATCATGACAAGAGAATCTTCAATCCAAGCAATTCGAGACATTCAAATGAAGGTTGGTAATGCAAAGGTTGATTATATTGAAGAAATTGCTAATGTTAATAAATGGGCAGGATTAGTTGCAGTAGGTACAACATTGTTGGTCGGCGGTTTTACTGGCGGAGCCTTATCTATCTTATCTGGTGGAATTGCTATATAACAATTATCGTCTTGGTCAATTAGAAAGAAGACAAGAAACAATTAACAAAGCAATTTGATTATAGTACAATAGCTTCGTGTTTTGGGTATTGTAATAGGTAGCTAAAGTTTTATAATACATACTTAAGTTATGAAAATATTTTCTCTTATTCAAATTGTCAACCTCATTATTGAGGCCTAATTTGGTGGGAGAAACTAAAATAAATTAATAAAAAATTAAATAAAAGTCAAACCTCTCATCAGAGAGGTTTTTTTATTGTTGAAAGAAGGTGATAAAAATGGAAAGACAAAACACAAATAATCAAAAATGTATGTTTTGGTGCGTGCCTAGACAGGATAATATTGAAACTGATGCAGAACCAGTTATGGATGATAGTCGTCTTGCCCTAACTGTGCAAATTTATTAAAAGCTATAGTATTTGGACGCGAAGGGAATTACCAAGTCTTACCTGATGAACGAATCGTTAAAAATGTGGATTATACCTATCTTGGCACAGATGGAAGTCTAGGTTTTAATGCACCATTAGGAATAGAGCACAAAAGAGGGAAAATTGTGACCGAAACTTTTCACCATGCTAGGTTTGGTAAAGTAAAATCGACTAAATAAGTAGAGGAGTCGAAATTATTAAAACGTAAAGTTGATGTATGCGAATTCATGGAGAAAATATGAAATATAAAAAATGGTTAACTGAAGTTGAAATTGAGAGGAGGTGATATGTATGAAAGAAAAACCTGATAAAATAAAAAAAGAAAAACAAGAAAAAAAGGAAAAACCTGAGCCTTTTGGGAGTGACAATGGTCAAAATCAAGAAACTTTATTAGGGCGAACCGATTACTCAAGTTTTGTACCTTTTGGTTGGGATGATAAAACCATGGGAAGTTATGATAGTGAAGGACAAAATTGGGTTGGGGGTACTCCTTAAATTTGTTTACGGCCACAGACTACAAAAGTCAAATCATGAGCCTGTGGCCGCACTCAAGTGTAGCATAGTGTAGCTAATTAATGTAGAATATTAGAAAAATTATGAAGAAAAGTTATTTTGAAGCAGTTGATCCAAAGGTTGATTTCCCCAAGATGGAAAGGGATTTGCTGTCCCATTGGTATAACGACGGAATAGTTGAGAAATATTTGAAGAAAAATAAAGATTCCAAGAAATACTTTTCTTTCCAAGATGGGCCAATAACTGCCAATAATCCCATGGGGGTTCATCATGCTTGGGGGAGGACTTATAAAGATTTATGGCCAAGGTTTAAAAGTATGCAGGGTTACAAGCAAAGGCATCAAAATGGTTTTGATTGCCAAGGGCTTTGGGTTGAAGTAGAAGTTGAAAAAGAATTAGGTTTTAAGAATAAAAAAGATATTGAAAAATTTGGTGTAGCCAAATTTGTTGGACTTTGCAAAGAACGGGTTAAAAAGTATTCCACAATTCAAACAGAACAAAGTAAAAGATTGGGTTATTTTGCAGATTGGGATAATTCCTACTACACCTTATCAGATGATAATAATTACATGATCTGGCACTTTTTAAAAGTTGTTCATGAGAACGGCTGGCTTTATAAAGGTAATGATTCTGTACCATGGTGCCCTAGGTGTGAAACCGCCATTTCACAGCACGAAATGTTAACTGAAGATTATAAAGAATTGACACATGAGACGATTTATATGAAATTCCCGATTGTTGACAGTGATGAGAATCTATTAGTTTGGACAACTACACCTTGGACAATTCCGGCAAACATTGCAGTTGCGGTTGATACAAAACTTGATTATGTGCTTGCCGAGGTTGATGACAAAAAGTATTGGTTAGCTGACAAGGCTAAAGAGAGGACCTTTAAAGGTTCAACCTTTAAAGTAATTAAAAAAGTAAAAGGTAACGAACTTGTTGGTCTCAAATATTCTGGAGCATTTGATGATTTACCTGCAGTTTTGGCAGTTTCTAAAACTTCTGACAAATTTCATACAGTCATTGCTACTAATAATTTAATAATGCCAATAACTACAACGGAGGGTACTGGTATGGTTCATACCGCTGTTTCTGCAGGTACTGAGGATTTTAAATTGGGCCAAAAATTAGGCCTTCCCATGATTCCTGTTATTAATGATGATGCATCCTATATGGAAGGTTTTGAGGATTTAAGTGGACAAAATGCCAAGAAACACCCTGAACTTATATTAGATATTATGAGAGAAAAAGGATTTGCTTTTAAAATTGAAAGATATACTCACCGATATCCTGCTTGTTGGAGATGTAAAACGGAACTTGTTTGGAAAGTTACAGATGAATGGTATATATCGATGGACTTTCCATCTAAATCAAAAATCAAAAATCAAAAATCAAAATTAACGCTACGTGAAAGGATGAAAGAAGTTGTTAAAAAAATAAATTGGATTCCAGAATTTGGTTTAAAACGGGAGCTTGACTGGCTTGACAATATGCATGATTGGTTAATTAGTAAGAAAAATAGATATTGGGGATTAGCTCTTCCAATATGGGAATGTAAATCTTGTGGTAACTTTGATGTTATAGGGGGAAAAGAGGAGTTAAAAGAAAAAGTAGTATCTGGTTGGGATAAATTTGAAGGTAAATCACCCCACAAACCTCAAATAGATGAGATAAAAATAAAATGCTCCAAGTGTGGCGAAACCACCTCTAGAATTGAGCCTGTGGGAAACCCTTGGCTTGATGCGGGGATAGTTCAGTTTTCAACTATTTCAAGTGATAACAAATCGAAGCCCTTGTACTTAACTGACAAAAAGGAATGGGAAAAATGGTTTCCAGTTGATTTTATTACTGAAAGTTTCCCTGGACAATTTAAGAACTGGTTTTATTCAATGATTGCTATGAGTACAGTTTTGGAAAACAAAAATCCTTTTAAAACTGTTTTAGGTTTTGCAACACAACTTGGTGAAGATGGTCGTGCAATGCATAAATCATGGGGGAATGCCATAGAATTTAATGAAGCTGCAGACAAGATAGGATCAGATGTCATGAGATGGATGTTTGTTCGTCAAGATCCTGCACAAAATATGTTATTTGGCTATCATCTAGCCGATGAAACAAGGCGTCAATTTCATTTAAAACTTTGGAATATTTATAACTTCTTTGTAACATATGCAAATATGGATGGATGGAAACCATCCAAAAATCAAAAATCAAAAATCAAAAGTCAAAATGTTTTAGATGCATGGATTTTGATAAGACTTAACCAGACAATCTTAGAAGTTACAAAATCTTTGGAAAGGTTTGATCCATATAATTCAAGTGCAGTAATTGATAAGTTTGTTGATGATTTATCAGTTTGGTATTTAAGAAGGTCTCGTGATCGCAGAAACAACGACTTTTACCATACTACATACTATATACTACTTACTACAAGTAAGCTTCTTGCTCCATTTATACCGTTTTTGGCAGAGACAATTTATACAAATTTAACTAAAGAAGAAAGCGTACATTTGGCCCAATGGCCAACTGTAGATGCTAAAACACAAATGCTAAATGATAAATTAATAGAGGAAATGCAAAAGGTTAGAGAGATTGTTGAAGTTGGACATAGTTTACGAAAAGAAAATAATATTCCTGTCCGTCAGCCACTTTCTTTACTGTCTACTGTCTACAGCTCATTGTCTACGGAATTAACTCAAATAGTTCTTGAAGAACTTAATGTTAAAAGTGTTAAATATGGACAAAAGACAAATAAACTTGATTTAACGATAACGCCAGAGTTGAAAGAGGAGGCGGATACTAGGGATTTAATTAGAAAGATTCAAGCTGCAAGAAAAGAACTTGGAACGGCTTTAAATGACAATGTAAAAGTTACAGCTCCATGGATTCCGACAAATAAAAAAATGTTAGAACTTTTGAAAACAAAAACATTATGTATTGCTCTAGAACAAGGGAATTTTAATGTTACAAAAATTTGATTGGTTACTGGTTATTCCTATTTTTTTACTACTGGTTTTTAGTTTTTTTATTTTAAATTCAATTAGTCCTTTAAGTTTTCCATCCTATTATTGGTATATTGGTTTGGGAATTTTAGCATTCTTGTTTTTTTCACTTTTTGATTTTGAGATAGTCTCTGCCTTTTCCAAATATTTTTATATATTAAGTATTTTGTTATTGGTTATTACGTTAATTATCGGTCAAGTTACAAGGGGTACTGTTCGTTGGATTCCATTGGGTTCTGTTTCAATTCAACCTTCTGAAATAGTCAGACCATTTTTACTCATTTTTTTTGCAAATTATATAACTCAAAAAAAATTAAATTTTAAACGGCTTTTACAAATAATTATTTTAATGGGATTTCCCTTAATACTTATTTTAATTCAACCGTCTCTAGGAGTTACTGCCTTGACAGCAATAGGGTTTTTGGGTTTATTTCTAGCTTCAGAAATAGATAAGAAAAGTATATTGTATATAGTATTTAGTATATTGGTCATAGCGCCGTTTATATTCTTGGTTTTAAAGCCATATCAACAAAATCGTTTAACTGCATTTTTAGACCCTTCCAAAGATCCACAGGGTGCAGGATACAATGCAATTCAATCAACAATTTCTGTAGGATCTGGGAAGTTTTTAGGTAGGGGATTGGGGAGGGGTGTTGGAACGCAACTAGCATTTCTTCCTGAACACAGTACTGATTTTATATTTGCTTCAATTGCTGAAGAAATGGGGTTTGTGGGAGCAGTTGTGCTTTTAGTCTTAACTTTTTCACTTCTTTATAGGTTAATAAGATATACTGAAAATGCAATTAATATTCCTGCAAGACTTTTTTTGGGTGGTCTGGTTTTAACACTTTTTGCACAAGTAACAGTTCATGTAGGTATGAACATGGGACTTTTTCCTATTACAGGAGTTCCCTATCCACTAGTTTCTGCGGGTGGTAGTTCGTTATTGGCTACCATGACCTCCCTAGGTATTGCCATGGGAACAAAAAAAAGTTAAAATAGCAATCTATGGACAAATTTGCAGTTATAAGAATTGGTGGAAAGCAATATAGAGTTTCTGAGGGTGAAGAGATTTTGGTTGACAAACTAACTGATCTTAAAACTTTGCCTGAGGTTTTATTAATTGCAGATGGCGAAAAAGTTGAGATCGGAAAACCAGTTTTAACCAAGTCCAAAGTCACACTTAAAGTTGTAACTGAAGTTGAAAAAGGTGAAAAGATTGATATCTTTAAATATAAAGCTAAATCAAGAGAAAGAAGACATGTTGGATTTCGTCCAAAGTACACCAGACTTCTTGTACAAAAAATATCAAACTGATATCTTTTAATCACTTGACAACTGTGAAAAGGTGCATTATATTGTCATTTAAGTATGTCAACTCACAAAGCAGCAGGAAAAGCTAAACAACACGTAAGTCCAACAGGCAAAAGACTTGGTACAAAAGTATCTGGAATGCAGAAAGTAAACGCTGGGGAAATTTTAGTTCGTCAAAATGGGACTAAAATTGGAGCAGGAGTAAACGTTAAAGTGGGTCGCAATCAATCTCTATACGCTGTTAAATCTGGAGTTGTTAAATTTTCAACTAAATTAGGTAAAAAGTTAGTAAATATTATTACAAAATAATGGCGGAAGAAGTAATACAACTTGATATAAACCAGCTCCAGCCCAATCCATTACAGCCTCGTGGTGCAATTACTCCAGAAAGTTTAGTAGATTTAGTTGATTCTATCCGTGAACACGGAATTTTAGAGCCTTTAGTAATTGCTTTAACTCCAGCAGGTTATCAAATAATTGCAGGAGAAAGAAGATGGAGAGCTAGTAAGCTTGCAGGACTAACTCATGTTCCTGTAATTATTCGTGAAACAACGCCTAAGGGAATGCTTGAGATGGCAATTGTTGAAAATGTGCAAAGGGTTGACTTAAATGCCCTAGATCGTGCCAAAGGTTTTGAAAGGTTGATGGATGAGTTTGGATTAACTACATCTGAGGTTGCAGTCAGAATTGGTAAGTCTGTTGCCTATGTATCTAACTCTTTAAGACTTTTAACCCTCCCAGATGCTTTAAAAGATGGACTTCTCTCGGGACTTGTTTCAGAGGGTCATGCAAGGGCCTTAGCAGCAATTGATGATGTTGATTTAATGGTTGAAGCTTATAAGATAATTCTTCGTGAATCAGGATCTGTAAGACGCGCTGAGGAACTTGCAAGACGGATGAAAGCTCAAGTCCAACAAAAACCAAGAGTTAATTTACCTAAAATGCATATAGTTTCTGAAGAAATTGATAATATGAAATTGGGTTTTGAAAAAGCATTGGGAGAAAAACATCAAGTTAGACTTGCAAGAAGTAGACGCGAGACAAGACTTACTTTTATTTTAAAAGGGTCTCTTGATGAAACTGAAAATACACTTCAATTAATCTATAAAGCTGTTGCAAGTAACTAGAATCTAGTACCTAGTAGCTAGGTTGGGGGACGATTCCTGCTAAATTAAATGGGAAATAGATAAGCCAAGCCTTGCCTGTTATTACCTTTTTAGTAATTGGTCCCCAAGCTCTTGAATCTGATGAATGAGGTCTATTGTCTCCCATAACAAAATAATTACCATCTGGAACAGTGTAATTTTCACCTTCAGATAAAAAAGCACCTGATAAAGTATCAACTTTAATATAATCTTCAATTAATTCTTGATTGTTTAAAAATACTTTACCGTTTAAAACTGAAATATTATCCCCAGGAAGACCAATTATCCTTTTTATAAATTCATCTTCAGATATTGGGGGTTTAAAAACAACAACATCACCTCTTTGTGGATCATGTCTATAGTAATTTACTTTTTCAGTTAAAAGATATTCTCCGTCAGGAAAATTAGGATGCATAGATTGACCCTTTATCTTGTGTGGTCTTAAAATTAAAAGATAAACAATTAAAAATATTCCAACTGCAAGAACTATAACTTCCAAAATATCCATGAAAAAAGCGCCAAGTTTAGATAACATCTTAATTAATATAATATCACATCATGAACACCATTTTCTCTTACACCATTAGGGGTTACTCTTATAAATTTTGCCTTTTTCCAAAGTTCATTAATATTCTTAGCGCCACAATATGAATAGCCAGATCTAATATTAGCTAGCCACCTTTCCATGCTATGTGCAAGTGGACCTTTATATGGAACAAGACTTTCTACCCCTTCTATATGATTTGTATAAGTTCCTGGAAGACATTTTAAGTTTTCTACATGTTTTTTCTTTTCAGTCAAAGACGTTGAAGCGTTGTACATTTTGTATTTCTCTTCACCCTTAATAACAATTTCGCCTGGGGCTTCGTCATGCCCTGCAAATTGACTGCCAGAAATCACAGCAGACGCTCCAGCTGCTAATCCTTTGACAATATCTCCTGAATTTTTTGTTCCACCGTCACAAAGTACAGTTTTTTTATATTTTCTGGCGGCTCTAGCACAATCAATTACTGCAGTTATTTGAGGAACGCCAAAACCTGTTTCTTGTCTTGTGATACATATTGTTCCTGGTCCAACCCCTACTCTAACTGAATCGGATCCTGCCTTATAAAGAGCCTCGGCTGTTTCATATGTACCAACAACTCCAGATATAATATCAGTTAGTTTTCCAAACTTTTGTTTAAGTTCAGCTGTTGCGTCAAGAGCCTGTTGCATACCTGCATGGGCTACATCAAGAGTTATAATGTCAGCTCCAGCCTTGACAAGCATTTCAGCTCGTTCTAGATAATTATCTTTGCATCCAACTGCAGCCCCAACCAAAACCCCCGCCATTTTAACTTGAGATACCATATCTGCTTGTTTTTCAGCTGTGTCAAATCTAGGCAAAAACCCAAGACCGCCAAGTTTACCTAATGAAATTGCCATATCAACACCTGTAACGTCACTCATATTAATACTGATTAGAGGAATAGCTAATTTCACTCTTGGTGTAATTTGGGTTGAAAGATCTACATCAGACCGACTTTTGATATCAGAATAACTGGGTACAAGAAGTACATCGTCATACGACAAGGCTAATGGTATGTCTTTAACTTTTTTCACAACAATTACTAAATGTAGAGTAATGTCTAACTCATGTCAATTCTGTGAAAGGCTTCTAAAAAATGATATGATTACTCTAATATACTGGTATATTGTTAAGGATATACTGGTCGCATAGCTCAGCTGGTTAGAGCGTACGATTCACATTCGTAAGGTCCTTGGTTCGATCCCAAGTGCGACCACAAGTTCGACCATACATAAAACTATCCATACTGAAATAATCAATTATAAAGATTGATAAAATAATCGAAATTATGAAACCTATTATTATCAAATAAAAATTTTTCTTGTACGAAAAATCGTATTTTTTAAGCATTATTATTCCAACCACAATCCCAATAATGGCAACAATTGGAGCCCAAATGGGGAAGTCTGATATTATCTGTTGAAATCTAACGGTTGCCATTGGACCATGTGCTTTTATTGAAAACATAAAAATTCTAATTGAAAAAATGGTAACTATATAGCTTGATGCTAATCCAAAAATTAGTGCTAATGAGCCTAGAGTAAAATACCATCTGGGCTTCATTTTTATTTGCCCAGTTTTTATTTTGGACATAATTTTGTCTGTTAAATCTAATTTATTTTCTTGCATATTTTTTTAATAAAGACATCTTACCAAAATATTTACTAACTTCAGCAGTTATTTCTTTTTATCAAAACTATTTAAATTAATAAAACCCTTAATTAAAGCTTCTTGAACAATGTTAGTCGATTGCTGTTCATCATTAACTAAATAATTTGCATATCTTAATAGTTTGTTTTGGTATCTTCTGACTATTAACGTATACAATTCTTGATCTTTCGATCTAATAATTTCAACCAACTCTTCATCCGTTGTTTTTTCGTAATTGTTCATCTTTGTTCATTTAATACTTTTAAGATAAATGCCAAAACCCCGATCTTAATTAATCGGGGTGGCATATGGATAACGATTATCTTTTAAAACCTACTCATTCCAAGACCTAACTCAGCTTGTATTTTCTGAGCTTCTACAAATTTAGCAAAGTTATCCTTGTTAACAACTTGGGTAACTTTACCTTTACCTTGCATTAAGTTTGACCTGGCGTTAAAGTCTTTGTTTTCAAAAGCATTTGACGTAGTTATAGCAAAAATACCTACTCCTACTACCAATGCTCCTAAACCTAAAACTAATGATTGTTTTGTCATTTTAATAAATCACCTCCTTGTCTACTATTAATACAAAATTCATGCCAATTTTATTTCATGCCTTTTAACTTTTGTGATAAAATTTATTCTAGTAAAATTGTAAATCCGTAAAAATATGAAAAAAATCAAGGTTCAGGGACATAAAATAACCGTTATTTTTGGTAGTGAACGAGATTTTATATCTTTAACTGATATGTTGAGAGCAAAAGATGGGGATTTTTTTATTTCTGACTGGCTTAGAAATCGAAACACTATTGAGTTTTTGGGGATTTGGGAACGAATTAATAACCCAAATTTTAATTGGGGCGAATTCGCCATAATTAAAAGTCAGACTGGTTTAAATAGCTATAAAATAAGTATCAAGGAATGGGTACAAAAAACAAAAGCGATAGGACTTCGCGCAACTGCGGGAAGATATGGGGGAACTTATGCTCATAAAGATATAGCTTTTGAGTTTGGATCTTGGATTTCACCAGAATTTAAACTATATCTGATTAAGGAATTTCAGCGATTGAAAACTGAAGAGAATGAAAGATTGGTATTAGGTTGGGATTTAAAAAGACAATTAACTAAAATAAATTATAAAATTCACACAGATTCAATTAAAGATAACTTGTTACCTAAGTCGATTACAAAACAACAAGCACAAATAATTTATGCAAATGAGGCAGATATTTTAAATGTTGCCTTATATGGAAAAACTGCTAGAGAATGGCAAATCGAAAATAAAGGAAAAGAAGGCAATATTAGAGATTACTCGGATGTTTTACAACTTGTGGTTTTAGCAAACCTTGAAGGTATTAATGCTGAATTAATTCGGAGAGGTATATCACAGTCTGAAAGGTTAATACAACTTAATTCAATTGCAATTTCTCAAATAAAATCATTAACAAATAATTCATCACTTAAAAAATTAAAATGACAAACTTAGAAATTATTAATCTTTTACAAAGAATTACAGGTCTCGTTGCTTTGGGGTTAATTACTTTTCAAATTTATCTTGGTGCAAGTCAGAAAGCCATAAAGTTTCATAAATTAAATGGTATCTTAGCTTACACTTTTATATTAATTCATCCTATTCTTTTCTTGTTAAGTAGGAAAATTATTTATGACAGATTTGATTTTTATTATATTTTTGTCGATGCCTGTGTTATATGTGATAAACCATATGATTTTTTAATAAATTTTGGAAGAATTGCATTCTATTTAATAACAACTGCTGTTTTGGCTGTTAAACTTCGTGGTGTAGTGCCATGGTTAAAAACAAATTGGAGAAAATTACACGTATTAAATTACCTAGCTTTCTATTTTGTTTCTTTGCACTCTATAAATATTGGAACTGACTCAAGAAGCACTTGGTTTATTGTTTATTTTGCAGTTTGTCAGATAATTGTTTTGTATTCGATTATTAATCGATTAAAGAGAGCAAATTTTGCTGTAAAATTAAAGAGTATGTTTGGTCGATAAACCTAGGTGTATACATTCTGATTTGATTTATTAAAGATCTAATAATAATTTTATTTGGATATCTCTTATAAATCTGAAGATGCACTTTAATTGTTTGATAAATACCTCTGTTTTTAATTAATTTGTCAGAATATGCATTATCAAGATCTTTAATAATTTCATCAATTGTAACAGCAACTTTATTTTGTGAATTGTAATTAATATTATACGTATCTAGATCGTTAGCAAATAATATTCCTGGAAAAGAATTTTGAGTAACATTCCCGTTTTCATCATATAAATATGAATCCAATACATAATCTCCTGTTGGCCCAGTCAGCTTTAATTTATAAATACCGTCAGCTGGCTTTTCAAATGTTAAAACTAAAAGCGATCCACCTTCATTTTTAATTGATTCTTCAATATATTTAATAGTCTCTATAATATTTCCATTTGAATCCAATAATTCCAAATTATAATTAAAATCAACAACAAACATCATATATGAAAGATCAGAATGAGTTGGAGTGTATGAATTTATTGCTAAATAATTATCACCATAACTTTCCAAAGTATTTCTAGTCGCATAACCTGGATCATTTATAAAATATGTATCGTATTTTTTACCTGTAGCTACGATAAAATGACCAGGCTCTTTTAAAATTACAGGATGTAAGCTACTTAACTCACTGTCTAATTTGTCATCATCAACTCCTAATCGTTTATACTCAAGAGTAGGAGAAGAATTACTATCATTAATTTTTGTAAAACGAGAAACTGCAAGCCAGTTAATTAAACCATTTCTAATGTAACCATCTGATTGACTATTTAACCAATTATTTAAAGTGTCTGGCATTGTATTATGACCATGATATTTTAAAACCATGACTGCAGAAGTTAAGGCACAGCCCCAATCTTTAATTGTTTTGATAGTGTGATCATAAACTTGATTTTCCCAACCTCCTTCGTATTGTTTGATATTTGGCACCCCCATAGGTGTTTGTGTGGGAGTTGCCGTTATGGTTGGTGTTGCAGTAACTGTGGGTGTTGAAGTAGCAGTTGCTGTAGCTGTCATCGTCGCCGTAGCGGTGGCAGTTGCAGTTGGGGTACTGACAATCCCAGTTCTTGCGCAATCTGTCCATGTTGCCCCTTCAGCTGTTGTGCCAGGAAGTACGCCATACATAATTCTTAATGATTCATATGTTGGTGAAATATTAAAATCAAGCCCATAAATACCGTTCGGTAATAGATGATATGTCCCCGAAGGGATCTCATAACTCCAATATTCGCCTGTCCCACTGTTTTGTTTACATGCAATTGTTCCTTTTCCGTTCTCATTTACACATTGCGGGTCAGAATAATAATTCCAGGGCGTACCTATGTCTGGGGAATAAACATTTGTAATAATTGCTGAACCGTTTCGGCGGATATACTGAATAACAGCTAATTTGTCTGTGTCAGATGTTATTGAAAAATCTAAATGATTGTTAGTAATAGTTGCTTCGTAAGTACAAGTAGAAGCAAATATAGGGGACGGAAATATAGTAAAATAAACAAACGTCAAAATTAATACAATTCTGTATCGCATAGTCGACCTTATACAGTTTGTGATATGTAAAACTTTGTGTCAAGATGCAATATAAGTATTTTATGGTCTTTGACTTATGTTTGGTAAAATGTAATATATAAAATGAGGCTCAATTTAATCGGAAAGTCAAAATATATATTTGAAATCATTAAAAGTTATAAGAATTGGTACAAAATACTAATTAATCGGTTGACTGGGTTAAATACAAACGAAATTTATCTTAGGAATGGAATTATTATAACAGGTGGAAAAAGAAGTAGCGTTTTGGATTTATCGTCTGAAATATTTATAAATCAGATATATAATCCTGACAATTTACATATCAAACAAGGAGACACTGTTGTAGATATCGGTGCAAACATCGGAGTGTTCGGACTATATGCAAAAAAACATTCAGCTGGAAGTATCTATGAAATTGAACCCTTGTCAGAGAATATAACTTTAATCAAAAACAACTTTAAGAATAATAATTTTAGAACCCCAACTATTATTAATGTGGCGGTATCAAATAAAAATGGTTTTAGTAAACTTTATTTAGGAAATCTAGATTCTCATGGGTTACTTTTTGATCATAATTATCAGCAACAATTTACTAAGTATAAAATAGTAAAAACAATGACATTGGACACGATAATTAAAATGTATAAAATAAATCATATTAACTATTTGAAAATAGATTGTGAAGGTAGTGAAGGTGATATTATCAAGTCAATAAATAATAAGACTTGGAAGATAATAGATAAAATTGTATTAGAATATCATGATGGAGTATCAACATTACATCATACTGGAATAATGCAATATTTGAAGGTAAATGGTTATAAGCTAAAAGTAAATAAAACAGGGGAATCATTTGGATATATTTATGCATGGAAATAGCAACCAATTTATATGAATTCATTTTTTGATGAGGAGAGATTGAGGGATAAATTAGCTAAAAAAAGGAAATATAAAGAATTTCTAAAAACATACCAAAATCCTAGCAATATTATAGATAAAAATACTAAAATCTTTTGGAACAGTTTTACTGTGACATATAAAGAAACATTATTAAATAGTCCAGTTTACCAAGACAAAATTAATAGGACCGTAAATTTTTTAGAAAATAAAACTGGAAATATTCTTGATATAGGATTTGGTATAGGAGAAATTGAGAGAAGGCTTCAAACATCAGAATTAAAAATTTATGGGATAGATATATCTTCAGTTGCAGTCAAAAATGCAAAAAAAGAATTGAAAGGAATTTACAGAATCGGAAGTATTTTTAAGATTCCACATGCTACAAAATCTATGGACTTTGTATTTGCACTTGATGTTTTAGAACACATACCGGTAAATAAAACATTTGATGTATATAAAGGAATTTCAAGAGCATTAAAAGCAAAAGGGATGTTGACTATTTCAGTTCCCATAAACGAAAATTTAGAAGAATTGTATATTGAAAATAAAAATCCAAACAACCATCTTAGAGTATATACTCCAGATATTATAAAAACTGAATTAATACTGAACGGATTTAAAATAGTCAAAACAAACTATCTTTATGCCTTTGATAAATTTTATTTTATAAAATCATTTTTCGTAAATTTCTTTAAGTTGACTATCAGAAAACCTAATTTAATGATTATTTTTTGTCAAAAACAATGAAAATAGTTTTTTTAACACGTAGGGCAGCTCCTCAAATTGGAGGGGTGGAAAGTCATATAGAGCAAATAGCTAAATGTCTACGGTCTACGGCGAATGAAGTAAAAATAATTTCTGAAGCTGATATTAAATATCCTCACCTAAAGTTTATTGGCCTAATTTACATTTGGTTTTGGTTATTTAAAAACAGAAAATTAATTCTGGATTCTGACATTGTGCATATCCATGATGTTTTTATTTGGTATTTGCCATTTAAATTTATATATCCCAAGAAAAAAGTATTTTTAACTATTCATGGACTTGAGTGGGGGAATCCTTTTAAATATTCAAGTCTTTTGCAAAAAAGAATTGCAGTTAAATTATCCACTAGTTCAATTGGGGTGGGAAAGTTTTTAGAAAAATATATTGGATGTAAATTCGACAAAATAATTTACGGTGGGCTAGATCGTTCATTAACTACTAATCACCTGCCTGCGCAGGCAGGCAAATCACCAAACACCATTCTTTTTGTGGGAAGGTTAGAACCAGATACGGGACTTGGGGAGTTTCTGAAATGGTTACGTTCTAGTAGTCTAGTTCACGGAACTAAGGTTGATTTTGTTGGTGATGGAAGCCTCAGATCCGAATGTGAGAGATTCGGAATTGTACATGGATTTTGTGATCCTACTCCATTTTATAAAAAAGCAGAAACAGTTGTACCGTCAGGATACTTGACTTTTCTTGAAGCAAAAAGTTATGGCTGTAAAATAAAAACTTTTTATAGTTCTCAACTTAAAAAAGAATATTGGGAAGAAATTTTAAAATTAAAAAATTTTGACACTTGGAATGATATTGCCAATGTTTATTTAAAGTTGTGGAAAAGGTAACTATTTTACTTCTTGACACTTGACTAAATAGTCGGGTATATTATATATAATGCAACCCATATTAACCAAAAGACAAAAAGATTTGTTACAGATAATTTACTCACATATTAAAAACGAGGGATATCCTCCCACATTTGAAGAAATGAGAAATTCTTTAAATGTCGCCTCTAACCAATCCGTAATTGATTTACTTAATAAACTTGAAAATAAAAAAGTAATAGTCAGGAACGAATCTTCAGCACGGGGATTAACAATTTTACCTTTTGGATACGAATTTTTAAACAAGAAACCTTTAACACCATTTTTAGGAGTCTCTCATGCAGGTTCACCCATAGATACAATTTCAATTCAGGGTGAATGGAAGGAAATATCAAGTGAACTAACGAAACTTGTAGATGAAGTTTTTATTCTTAAGGTTACTGGAGATTCTATGATTAATGCTGGAATTTATGATGGCGACAATGTGTTGGTTCAAAAACAGAAAGAATATGCGTCAGGAGATATTGTTCTTGCTGATGTAAATGGCGAATCGACAATCAAGAGGTTTATGTCCGATGATAAACCTCCATACCTTTATTTGAAACCTGAAAACCCAAGTTACAAAAACATTACTTTTACAAGTAATGTCATGCTTAATGGAAAAGTAATTTCTATCATTAAAAATAATCAATTTAGATATTTATAATTACTATGCCAACTATTAAACCAAATAAAACAATTGAAATCATAGATAAAATCTTTAAAGATCCGTCGCTTAAATTTGGCTTAAGGGAGTTTGAAGGATTAAACTTCGAAGATGTTCTTTATATTTCAAAGGGAGATGATAATCGATATTTTGTCAAAGACCTAAAATCTGGGAATAATAAATTTGTATTCGACGAATCTACTCAAAATGGAAAACCAGAAGAAATAGTTAGACAACTTTGGCTTTATAAATTAAATAAGCAATACAAATATTCATTGGAACGAATAGATACAGAAAAAAGTGTTCATTTCGGAAGGGAGATTCATGCAAAAGCAGCAGATATTATCATTTACAAAGAAGATAAAATAACACCTTATATTGTTGTTGAAGTAAAAAGCCCAACAGAAGAAAAGGGTATAGATCAACTTAAGAGTTATCTAAATGCCGAGGGGTGTGAAATAGGCGTTTGGTCAAATGGAATTGATAGGGTAATTCTTTATAGAAATTATCCAAATAGTTTTGAAGATACTCTTTCTGAAATACCCGCCTCAGATAAATCGATCGATGATTTATTGTCAGAAAAAAGAACCTTAGCGGATACAAATCCTAAAGTGGATTTAAAAAGAATTATTCAAATTACAGAAGAACTGGTTTTAGCTAATGCAGGTGTCGATGTTTTTAATGAAACTTTTAAATTAATTTATGCCAAACTTTATGATGAACAGGAAGCTGAAAACAGAGAGGATCAAGAAGTATTTTTTAGAAAGTATAAAGATCCACAAAAAACTTTTACTTCAATAAATACTCTTTTTAGAAACGCAATTCGTAGGTGGCCTGGGATTTTCTTTGATCAAGAAGTTATAAGACTTACTCCAGAACATTTAAATGTTGTAGTTGGAGAAATGGAAAAAGTACGCCTTTTTGGATCAGATTTATCAATTATTGATGAAGCTTTCGAATATCTTATTCCTGAGGTTGCTAAAAGTAAAAAAGGGCAATATTTTACGCCTCGTCATGTTATTAATATGGCTATTAAAATACTAAATCCTAAACAAAATGAATATGTTTTGGATCCTGCTGCAGGATCTGGAGGATTTTTAATTTCTACTATGGCTTGGGTTATGGATCAGTACCTGAAAAATAATAAATTAAGACAAGAATATGCAAAGGAATATTTGTATGGTATTGATTTTGCAGATGAGACAGCCAAAGTTTCTAGGGCCTTGATGCTTATAGCAGGAGATGGTCGATCGCATCTATTTAAGTTAAATTCGCTAGATGCCAGAGAATGGCAAGGTGAAGATGAAGACAAACTTCATGCAAGGCTAGAACTTAAGAAAAGACTTATAAAATACAAAGATTATGCAGAAGAAGAAACCAATCAGAAGACTTTTAAAGACTTTGATTTTGACATAGTTTTGACGAATCCACCTTTTGCAGGAGAACTCAAAGACCCCGGATTATTAAGGCAGTATGAATTTGGTAAGAAAAATGGAGAATTAGTCAGAAAAATTGAAAGGCATATTCTTTTTATTGAACGAGATTTGCAGTTTGTAAAGCCTGGAGGCCGCCTAGCTATAGTTCTTCCTCAAGGAGTATTAAATAATACAAATATGCATTATGTTAGAGAATGGTTATTTGGTAAAGCTAGAATTTTGGCTGTGGTGGGGCTTCATGTAAATACATTCAAACCACATACGGGTACTAAAACTTCTATTCTTTTTCTTCAAAAATGGAATGAAAATGATGCACCATTAAAAGACTATCCAATTTTTATGGCAGTTTCTAAAAGAAGTGGTAAGGATAATAGTGGTGAGTATATTTATAAAAAAGACACAGAAGGCAAACCAATTTTTGATTTTAGGGGAAGAAAAGTAATGGATCATGATTTAGATGAAATCGCAGACAATTTTATAAATTTTGCTAAAAAAGAAGGTTTTGAATTTTGGAAATGAAAAAGCTCAAAACTTTGGTAGTACAACTCAATCAGGATTATAAGTCTTTTAAAAATGGTTTTAATTACTCCTTCAATGGCGATTTGATAATTCTTTCAGGCGTAAACGGAAGTGGAAAATCTCAGTTGGTAGATATCGTTTCACAACGAGAAGGCTATGGAAGTAAGAAGCCTATCGCAGCAACAATAACCTTAGATGATAAACAAATAACACTCAACGATGTTTTGCGTCGATCGTTTAAAGAAAATGTCAATGTTCCGGAGTTAACACATGCAGGAACAGAGACAGTAAGAAGTCATAAGGATCAAGTATGGAATGCGTATAACAGTTATCGTCTGAATTATACCAACGAAAACTTATGGGATTATAAAAAATCATGTGAAAAGTCCAAAAAGATTTTGATTGAAAAGTTCGGTGAAGAAAAATTTAATTCTGGTCGGATAACACAGACGGATTTGCATGATAAATTGCCGACCGATTTTGTATGGAAGTCAGATGATGTTTTTACCAATTTTATTGGTGAACTTTTTTTTAACTATGCGGTTGATGTATATGATGCTGAAGCCGAGGCGGGAAGATCTGGTAACAAACTTGATTCCACTTCATTACCTATCCCACCATGGAAACAGTTAAATAGTCTTTTTTTTGACTTAGGGTTTGAATATAGATTTAAGGAGAATTTTTTTGTAAAAAGTCTTCAGATCAACGAACAACCAAATTTGTATCAAGTAAAAGGTGATGGTACGATTGATGAAAATGAACAGAGAAAGCTTGCTGACCTATCTGATGGTGAAAAAGCAATTATTTCACTTTCGTTTGCTTCACTATCGGGCGTAAAAGAGAACGACAAGAAAATTTTATTATTAGATGAGTTTGATGCCAATTTTAATCCATCTTTAACAGAGAGATTTTATAAAATAATTGACAAATATTTTATATCGCAAGGAATTTTAGTAATAGTTGCCACACACTCACCCACAACAATTTCTTTAGCTCCAGAAAATGCTAGTTTCTACGAAGCATTTAAGCCAAATACCGGATCATCACGAATTTTGTCAGTGCAAAGGGACGATTATGACGAATTAAAAATTGCAAACAAGGAGTTTTATTCAAAAATAGCAGACCAGACGAAACGTATTGCTGAATTAGAAAAAGAAAAAACAGAATTAGATATACTTATACAACAAACAAAACCTTCTCTATTTGTCGAAGGACCTACTGATGTCCAATATCTAAATAAGGCGTCAGAATTCTACCCCGAATGGAAACAAATTTTGAATAACATAAACATAGAAGAGAAACATGGTAGCGAACTACATAAATACAGAAAAAACAAGTCCTACATAAAAGAATTCTTACTCCAACCACTTATATTACTTTTTGATTGTGACACCAAGTTAGAAAATATTGATGAACAGCAAGTGTATGTCCGTTGCATACCATTTCTAAAAGAAAATTCTATTAAAAATGGTATAGAAAATCTACTACCTGATGATCTGGTTCTTAAAGCCGAAAAATCTATCGGTGAAAAAGTTACAAACAAGTCTATACCTAATGCAGACGAAAAGGACAAACAAGAATGGAGTGTTATAGGCAGCAAAAAAACAGATCTTGCTGGTTGGATCTGTTCAAATGCGGAAAAAAAGGATTTTGAAAATTTTAAAACAATCTTTGATATTATCCAAACAATTATTAAAACAAGATGATAACTTTTTCGATAATCCAAAAATCAGGGCTTGAGGGTGCAGATCGAATTGATGCCGAGTATTACCAACCTGAATATTTAGAGGCAGAGCGAAAAATAACACACCTTAAAAACGAACCATTAGGAGAAATTTTAGAAATGCTTACGGATTATCATGCCAATGGAAGTTATAGTATATTGAAAAATTACGGAAAAATTCAAACAGAACCAGATTATGCACTAATGGTAAGAGCAGTTGATCTTCAAAATAGTAACTTTGAGAACGATGTCAGATATGTTACTGAAAATTCTTACAACTTTTTGAAGAAAACAAAAATTTATGGCAATGAATTAGTAATAGATAAGATAGGGAATGCGGGAAATGTTTACTTTATGCCAAAATTGAATAGGCCTGTAACATTGGGAATGAATCTTTTTATGCTTCGTTTAAAGAAAGATTTTGATTCTAGGTTTGTATATGTTTTTTTAAATTCAAAATATGGTAAATTGTCGATTTACAGAAGAGTTACTGGAACAAACCCATCAAGTATAGATAAGGAATCAGTTAGAAGTATAAAAATACCAGCCTTCTCAATCGAAGATCAAAATGAGATAGGCCAATTAGTTAACTTATCTTTTGATGAGAAAGAAAATTCTAAAAAAATATATCAGCAAGCAGAGAACTTACTTTTGGAAGAGTTGGGGCTAAAAGATTTTAAAATTCCTGAAGATTTGAGTTACATTGTTAATTATTCAGATACGGGAAAAGTTGGTAGAGTTGATGCGGATTATTTCCAACCTAAATATCAAGTAATTTCTGATAAAATAAAAACCAGGAATGCAAAACTTTTAGGAGAATTGGTTACTCTCAAAAAAGGTCTTGAACCCGGAAGTGAAGCATATCAAGAAGAAGGAAAATTGTTCATTCGGGTCAGTAGTTTATCAAAGTATGGAATTGAAGGTAAAGATCAAAAATATTTATCAGACGAACTTTATCAAAAATTAAAATTAGATTACGAACCACAACTGGGGGAAATTTTATTAACTAAGGATGCAACTCCCGGAATTTCCTATGTTTTAAAAGAGTTCACTGAAGGGATAATTTCAGGCGGAATTTTAAGGCTTAAACTAAAAAGTGATATCGAGCCAGAATATTTATCTCTTTGTATTAGTTCCCTGATAGGACAAATGCAGGCAGAAAGAGATGCTGGAGGGTCAATTATTGTTCATTGGAAACCAGAACAAATAAAAAATATTTTAATTCCAATTCTATCAAAAGAAACTCAAAGAAAAATTGCGGATTTGGTTATAAAATCACATTTAGCGAGAAAAAAGTCAAAAGAATTATTAGATGTAGCAAAACGAAAAGTTGAAGAAATGATAGAAATGAATATAGATAATAAATGACTTCAGAAAAAATGAAAGTTTCTGTTTGTGTAACTACAAAAAATGAGAGGGAAGAAACAATTAAAAAGCTTTTTGATGCTTTAAATAATCAAACTTTAAAGCCCAATGAAATAATCATAATTGATGCAAAGGATTATGACAACTGCAGTAGATCTATAGGTAGAAACATTGCTATTAAAAAGGCCAAAAATGAAATCATTGCTCTAACTGATGTTGGTTGCTTACCTAAAAAAGATTGGTTAGAAAAACTCACAAAACCTTTTCAACAGAAAAATATTGATGTAGTTGCAGGTTTTTACAACATGACTTACAAAAACAATTTACAAAAAAGCATGAGAAAATTTCTTGGAGTATTACCTTCAAAATTCAATAAGCAGAGCTTGCTACTTCGTAGTAAAAATTTTTTACCTTCTGCAAGATCAATGGCTTTTACTAAATCAATCTGGAAAAAAGCCGGAGGATTCCCTGAAAAATTAAGCGGAACTGCTGAAGATACGCTTTTTAATGTAAATTTAATTAAAGCAGGAGTAAAATTTGTCACAGCAAAAAATGCAATTGTAGAGTGGGGGATGCCTGAAACAATTTCCAATTTTCAATTAGCAATTTTCAATTACGCTGAGGGCGACGGACAGGCAGGTATTTGGTGGCATCCTACAAAACGCTTTCAGTCGCACAATATAAAGATAAGCTTGATCTACTTGCGTTATCTTTTAGCGTTTATCTTTTTAGCATTTGGTTATTACGGTACTTTAGGTGTCTTTACAGGGATTTATATGCTCTATGCTTTCGGCAAGGCTGGTCTCTGGGGACTTATTTTGCAACCAGTTTCAGATATTGCTGTTATGGCAGGATTCATTCGAGGTATAATGACTTCTAAATGAATCTTAAATCAAGCTTACTTTGGACGGGGAGTCTTCGCATTGTTACTCGAGGATTAACAATTATTAAAACCTTAATCCTGGCCCGTATTTTAACTCCAGCACAGTTTGGTATTTTTGGGATAGCATCACTTGTTTTAGGATTTTTAGAAACAATGACTGAAACAGGTGTTAATGTTATTTTGATTCAAGAAAAAGGTGATATTAAAAACTATATAAATACAGGCTGGGTTGTATCAATTGTAAGAGGATTTTTAATATCTTCATTAATTATTTTTATGTCCCCTTTTATAATAACCTTTTTTAATTCGCTAGAATCTCTTTATTCACTCCGCTTGATATCTTTAATTCCAATAATCAGAGGATTTATTAATCCAGCAGTAGTTAGTTATCAGAAAAATTTAAAATTTAATAGTGAATTTAAATTTAGGGGAAGTTTGATTTTATTTGAGGTCGTCACGACCATTTTATTTGGATTGATTATGCGAAGTGAGATTGCATTTGTTTTGGGAATGATTACATCTTCTTTCCTTGAAGTTGTGCTTTCCTTTGCAATAATATCTCCCCGTCCCAGATTAGAATTTAATTTTAAGAAACTTAAAATTTTACTGTCCCTTGGTAAGTGGATTACTTTCGCAAAAATTTTTGATTATTTATTTTCTCACGGTGATGATATTGTGGTTGGAAAGCTTTTGGGAGTATACCCTTTGGGAATTTACCAACAGGCCTATAAAATATCAACACTTCCAATAACTGAAATTTCAGAAACTTTTCAAAAAGTTACCTTTCCACTTTACTCTAAAATGGTTGCAGAAAATGCTTCAATTAAAAAAATATATCTTAAGACTCTTTTAACTACTTCTTTAATAATTATTCCGTTTGGAATTGTTTTGTATCTATTTCCCAAAGAAATAGTTATTTTAATTTTAGGAAATCAATGGTTATCTGCTGCACCTGTTTTACAGGTTTTAGCAAGCTTTGGTGTTGTTAAAACAATTGCTAATAGTTCATTTCCACTTCTTTTGGCTAATAAAAGGCAAGACTTAGTTATGGCACTAACGTTAATTGGAATAATAGGCCTTGGGACAACAATTTATCCCTTGGTTAATATTTATGGATTAGTTGGTGCTGGAATATCAACAATTATTGGAAGTTTAGTTATGATACCTCCTGCATTTTACTGGGTTAGAAAATTAACAAATGATTAATTTTTTATTTATTTTAGTAGGAATATTTTTAAGGCAATTTAATATAAATAACGACTATTACTTTACTGGTGAACTTGGCAAAGAACTTATTTTTACTAAACATTTAATTGATAACAATATATTTCCAGTAATAGGGATGACTACTTCACATGAGTGGCTAAGTTATGGCCCAATTTATTATTGGATATTAATTCCTTTAACTAAAATATTTTCATTTAACCCCTTAGTTTTATTTTGGTTGGCATTTGCAGTTTCAATTATGGGCTTAGTAGTTAACTATAAAGTTATTAAAGAAATAGCAAATCAAAAAATTGCTATATATTCAACAGTTTTAATTAGTTTATCGCCTTTATTCATATGGCAAACAAGGCTTTCAAAACTTCATGTGTTTTTCTTTATATTAACTCCTATCTTAATATATTTATTACACAAATTATGGCAAGCTAACTGTAAATATATTTTTTGGACAGGCCTAGTATTTGGTATATTTTTTAGTTTTCATTTTAGTCAAATTCCACTTATTTTTGTGATTCTAACTATAATGCTAATTAAAAAATATGATTTTTTAAGTTATCTAAAACTATTAATTGGAATTATTATTCCAAATTTAGGAATAATTTTAAAAGACATAAAAATTTTTCTCTGGTTACCTTATAGAAGTCTTGGTTTATCAAGTGAATCTTCAGGGCAAACGCTAGATTATTTTAACAAATTTTTTGGAATGCAATTTTTTTGGGATCAGAAGTTTTGGTTTTTGGGAAGTATATTTTCGATTGGAATCCTAATATTTTATTATAAAAAATACATAAAATCTGTTAATAATAACTTTTTTAATTTTTATTTAATATTTTCTAGCCTAGTTGTTTTTGGAGGTTTAATATTACATAAAAATCCGCCAATTCACTACTTTCTTCCAATATTTCCTAATGTCTTTTACATGCTGTCGATTTTGATGGATAAGTATTTTAGCAATAAACAAGTCATATTTATCTTTTTAGTATTTTCAATTATTAACATTTGGCGTTATGAAATGCCGACAGATATTGATTATGTGTCTTATAAAAAACAATTAGAAATTTCACAAAAAATTGTTGAAGAAAATAAAGGTAATTCCATCAAAATAAAAAGAGTTGGACCTTATGATTATTTTCCTGAAAATTATTCCCAAAACTATAAATTCTTAATTTGGTATTTAGGTGGTAAAATCGATGACAATTCTGATAATGTAGTTATTATTGATGACAATGAAAATATTAACACTAAATAAGAAAAATATTACAGATTTTGCTTCAGCGCGAAATGATTTACTTGATAAATCAGCGTCTGACTGGAATTTATTTTTAGATAGTGATGAAAGATTAAGTAAAAAAATAAATCAGTCATTTAGTAAATCATTAAACCAATATGCATTGGAGAGAAAAAATTTCTTTCTTGGTCAATATGTAGGCTCAGATAAAATTGTTAGACTGGTCAAGAAAGGAACTGGAAAATGGCAAAGAGCCGTTCATGAAACATGGACTCCGAATAAAACTCTCCTGCCTGCCGGCAGGCAGGACTCCCGATGTGGGATTTTAGATTCTGTTATTATTCATAATACTGCTGACAACTTGGTAGATTATCTTTCAAAAATTAATAATTATTCAACTCTGCATGCAAAAGAAAATAAAAAAGAAAGTAAAATATCAAATATTTTTAAAATTATATTTTTTCCAATGGCTAAATTTATTATAACTTTAATTAAATCAAGAAATATTGTTTTTAGTATAATGCAATCACTGCATTCTTATCTTTCATGGACAAAATTATATTTACGGCAATACTAATTGTTTTCCCATTTGGACAACTTGTAAAATGGAATGGCATCAATTTGTTTGACGTCCTGGTTTTAATCCTAGCTGTCTTAACATTTTTTAAAAAAGCAAAATATCCAAAATGGTATAGATATTTTATTTATTTTATCCTAGCAGGATTATTTTCTTTGGTAGTAAATTATAAATTAACTGAAATTAAAAGTGTTTTATATTTAGTTAGATTATTAAGTTATTCTTATGTTGCTATTTATGTTGCAAATTTTGTTAAGAAAAAATTAGCTATTAGCTACTGGCTATTAGCTGTTAGCGTGGCCGGCGCCACTTTCGGCTGGCTTCAATATTTGTTTTTACCTGATGTTAGATTTTTAAAGTTTTTCGGTTGGGACGATCATTTATATAGGATGGTAGGGACATTTTTTGACCCCACATATTTAGCTCTCATAATTTTACTTGGGATAATAATTGCAGTCTTTACTAAAAAAACTAAAACATTTTATTTTTTATTAATAAGCTTAGCCTTTACTTATTCTCGGGCGACATATTTAGCCTTAGGATTATTTTTAGTTTACAAAAGAAAATTTTTGGCAATTTTAGTTTTTGTAATTACTGTTTTTCTTTTACCTAAAATGCTTTCTGAAGGAACTAATTTTGGGAGAGTAGTTAGTAATCAAAATAAAATACTAAATTATGTTGAAACAATTAAAGTTGTCAAAAAATCCCCAGCAATCGGTGTTGGATTTAACAATTTTTGCTTAGCTCGCGAAAATGTTGATCCAGATTCTCACTCCTGCTTTGGCTCAGATTCATCTCTACTTTTGATTCTTGCAACCACCGGAGTAGTTGGTTTTATTTTGTTTTTAAATTTTGTTTTGCACCTTCCTAATTCCTCTGTTCTAATTTCTAGTTTCTTACTTGTTTTGGTGCACAGTATGTTTGCAAATAGTCTTTTTTATCCTCACATTATGTTTTGGTTATTTAGCCTTGTTGGATTAGAGAGTGAAGTTGACAGAAAACAAAGATAATACTTCATTTCCTGATGGGTCAATTGCCTTAACTTCAAACGAATTTAGACCCTCATTTAAAGTTGTTGTAAAATTAAATGAATTATCATCTTTTACTGTAACAAACTTGTCATTAATTCTTAAATCGACTTTTTCATCTACAGTCCCCTTGATTAACAGCTGTTTTTGACCGGATCCGTAAAACGAATCCCCATCTTTGGGGGATGAGATTTCAAGTTTTGGTTCGGTATTATCAAATATTATATTAAAAGTTTTAGTGGGGGAACTTTCATTTCCAAAAGTGTCTTTAGCAATTGCTAAAATAGTGTTCTCTCCTTCTTGAAGATTAAATAAAAATACAAACCTACCGTCATTATTTGCAACAACTTCACTTAAATTACCATTTGCAGTTATGGCTATCGTGGCTCCGTTTTCTGAAGTACCCTTTATATCTATAGATTCCTCTTTGCTAAATTCAGGAATCTCATCAAATTGTGGGGGTGCAGGGGGAGTTGTATCCTGAATCTCAACTGGTTTATCAGATTTGGCCACATCTCCCAGGAAACCTGCAAATTTGACCAGAGTTGGAATTCCTAAAAAGATTAAAAAAACTATACCTACTATTGTTAAAAATACGTAATAATAGGCCTTTTTAATATTTTTCTTTTCTTCAGTCATGGCCATTCTTGAATATCTTTTCATTAGTTGTTATTATATAATAACTATATGCCAAAAGCTCTAAAAAACTATATTTCATATAATCCAAGTATTCTTAGTGGGAACGCAACGGTTTCAGGAACAAGAATTCCTGTTGATCGTGTTTTTAGTTTAGTTAAGCAGGGATATTCAACTTCGAGTCTTGAGGAAGAATTTCCACATGTGGAGCCTAAGAAAATCCAAAACTTAATAGCATATCTTATGCGAGCTGGACTAGATGCCTACGAAACATCACGAAAAATACAAGTTACTTCTTAAGGTGCAATTAGTGATAATGCGGTTTATAAATATACAATAAATGAGAAACGGATATTGATAACATTTAATATAAAAGATTTCAACAACTTGGTAAAATTGAATAAACCGTCGATAATTGCATTATCAGTAAATTTAACTAATGATCAAGCTGATAAGAAAACCTTTAAATTATTAAAAAAATTAAAGTATACTGAATCGCTTGGTCACATTATTTCAGTTTCAAATAGCCGAACTGTAATTAAAAGATTAATGTAAATACTATATGGATAAATATAAAGCTACATGGGTTTCTCATTCTTCAATTGCAGACTTTGTAGTTTGCCCGAGGGCATATTACCTTCGGAATGTTTTTAAAGACCCAAATACTGGAAACAAAATAACAGTTACTTCTCCAGCACTTTCTTTAGGTCAAGCGGTTCATGAAGTAATCGAGGGTTTATCTACTTTACCATCTGAGGAAAGACTTAAAATATCACTTTTAAAGAAGTTTGACCTTGCTTGGGAAAAGGTAACAGGAAAAAAGGGGGGATTTAAAACGCATGAACAGGAGCAAGAATTTAAAGAAAGAGGAGTTAAGATGCTTAATAGAATAATTGCAAATCCTGGAGCAATTCTAAAAAAAGCAATTAAAATTCAATCTGACTTTATTCCTAATTATTATCTTTCAGAGGAAGACCAAATCATTCTTTGTGGTAAAATTGATTGGCTTGAATATTTAGAAAGTACAGATTCTGTTCATATCATAGACTTTAAAACAGGCAAACATGAAGAGCAAGAAAAATCATTACAACTTCCTATCTATTTACTTTTAGCAACAAATACTCAGACTAAAAAAGTGACAAAAGCATCATATTGGTATCTAGAAAAGAACAATGAATTAACTCCAAAAGAATTGCCAAGTTTACTAGAATCAGAAGATAAAATATTAACTGTTGCCAGACGAATTAAACTTGCAAGACAACTTAAACATTTTATTTGTCCACAACTTGGTTGTATGAAATGTAGACCATTAGAGCGAATTTTAAGAGGTGAAGGAGAAAGAGTGGGTGTATCAGATACAAGACAGGATATTTATATATTATGAAAAAATATATATTTCTTGTTGTTATAATTTTCAGTATATTTTTTCCAAAGTTTTATTTTAATTTTTTAGAAAATAAATCACAAGTTCTTTTTACTACCATAGAAGAAGCTAGAGATAAAAATGATTTTAAAAAAGTAAAAGCATTATTACTAACTCATAAATCAATTGTAAATAATCAAAAAATAATAATTTACTTATTACCTAAAAAATATGACGAGTTTTACAAATTAAAAGATAATTTATTTAATAAATATTATCTTGCATTAGAAAAATTTGTAGTTCTAAAAGAATATGAAAATGGTCTTGAAGATGTTTTTTCTAAAAGAAATGAATTTATTAAAACATTAAATAATTCTAAGGATCAAAAAGTTAATGCCATGGATGTTTATATTGCACTTAATACATATATTTCCCAAAAGGAAGTACTAACCAAACATTTAAAAGACGGTTTTATTTCTCAAGATTTATACGATGGATTTCTGCAGGATTTTGAAAAAAGCATCGAAATTTATAATGTTTTAAATGATGTAGCTGAAAATAAAATTAAAACTGAAGATTTAATTTTAAAGATGGATGAGATTAATTTTAAATATAAAGCTAATAATTTAAATAAATTACTTGAAGATTCGCAGAATATAATTAATTTTGTAAAACAAAAAGAATGGATTGATATTTATTTAAAAACTGATCAAGAATTTTTTATAGTTATAGATTTTTATAACAAGAATAAATTAGGGAAAGAAATTAAAAGTAATAAATATGAATTGACAGAAGTTGATTTAAATGGGGATGGCAAGAATGAAACATTAGTTTTAACTAATACTCTAATTGCATATGATGAAAGTAATAAAGAACTAGGAAGATTGCCTGAATATTTCCCCATACCTAAACCAATTAAAGGAAGTGTTAAAGTTTATACTCCTAAAAACGATAATAAGAATCAATTTGTGATTTACAATTTTGACTTAGGAGCTAATAATATTAAGTCAATGATGTTTGGACTTCTGGAATTAAAAACAGGAGGTTTTGGGGTAATACCTATTTGTAATGCCCCCAAAGCTGAAAATATATCAGATTGTATGTTTTCTCCCGATCAAGTTAAACTTTGAGCTGGTGGGTAGAATTGAACTGCCATCGATGGTTTACGATACCACTGCTCTACCGTTGAGCTACACCAGCTTAGTAGCCTGTAAATTTTTCTGTATGTATTTTAGCAGAAGGTATATTTAATTGCTCTAAAGCATCTTCCATGGCGTCAACAAATATATTGGGACCAACTACACTGAAAGTGTAATTGTCAATTATCAATTTCCAATTAGCAATCAATTTTTCAATTTTCAATGTATCAATTCGACCAGTTGCAGATGTATTAATATACTCAACTTTGATAAAATCATTTTCTTTTTGCCAGAGATCAAGTTCTTTTTTAAATACAAATTCAGAATCAGAATTTGAATAAATTAAATACATAGGTAAATTTAACTTTTTGTCGATATTATATTTAATCATTGAGCGAAAGGGGGTGATACCAATTCCACCAGCGAGGAAAACCGAGAATCTAGAATCTAGACGATTAGAATCTAGAACAAAAGTTTCTTGTGGTCCTTTGCCTTTAACAATAGAACCAATTTGCAATTCATCAAGAGTTTTTTTGTAACCTGATTCTTCTCGTATTCTTGTTGTTATTTGAATTAAATCTCCTTCAGTGGGTGATGATGAAATTGTAAAATGGCGTGTCATCCCTCTTTCGTCGGGATAGTTTAATTTAGAAAGAGTAATATATATATATTGTCCAGGAAGCCAAGTGAAAGAAATATCTGGCTCAAAATAAAAAGATTTTGTTGATTTAGCCTCTGTAATTTTCTTGACAAGAGTAAGTTTCATCTTTATATTATATAACATGTGTTACAATTGCGGATGTGGGGAACCTGAAGACAATATGGGTAAACCTGATGCTGTAGGCTCCTCACTAACTGATAAATCTTTTGAAGAATTGGCCAAGGCTTGGGATATGACAGTTGAGGAAGCCAAGAAAAACACCTACAAACTCCTTAAAACTCAATTTGATAAATAAATTACTTCTTATTAAGAAGTACTAATTCTATTCTACATTATTCATCTACACAAACCACTGTTCCTGGAAGAATAAGACTGAAGACATCCGAATCAGGTAATTGACTTCTATCAAAATGTCCAATCTCGTTACCGTTTGAATCATAAACAACACCTCCGTGTATATCAATATAGCTACCAGGATCTACTCCCAATGCCACTGCCGCACCTGTAACTGTTTGTTTGTTTTCGTTCGAATAATCACTAATAACAACACATTGACGATCTAGACCTATTGGATCGGATATTAATTCATAAATAGCACCTGTCATCGTATTTGTGATGGAATTGGTGGGTAATAAGCTTTCACTGTTTAAATTGGGGGTTTCTGTAACCAGTTCTTCATTATCGAATCCACTCAAAAATTCTTGATTGTTCGGTAAAGTGTTCTCCTCAGGCAATTGTTGATGACCATTAAATGCCCTGTATCCCAAGTAAGAAGCAAAAGCAAGCGAACCAACCACTGCTAACCTAACAATTGTTTTTCTTTCCATAATAGCCGATAGTTTATACCTAAGTTTATTAAATTTCAACTTACTTCTTGACTTCGTATTATCTTTGGATTAATTTTAATTATGGATAAAAATTTAGCGATCTTCAAAGGTAAAAATATACGCAGACATTGGGATAAAAAACAAGAAAAATGCTATTTCTCGGTTGTTGATATTGTTGCACTATTAACAGGAAGTAGTATCCCCAAAAGATATTTGTCAGACCTAAAGCGAAAATTAAAAACTGAAAAAAGTGAGGTGTACGAAAAAATCGTACAACTGAAAATGGTATCAGTTGATGGTAAAAAATACCTGACAGATGCTGGAGATGTAGAAACACTTTTTAGATTAATCCAATCCATACCAAGTCCAAAAGCAGAGCCTGTCAAATTATGGTTGGCTAAAGTTGGGAATGAAAGATTACAGGATATTTCAGACCCTGAGAGATCTCTAAATCGCGCTAGACAGTACTGGCAAAAAATGGGCAAAAGTCAGAAGCGACTTTATTTAAAACCACTACAGTATAATTACTGTTTTAAGCAAGAAAATTAAATATGGCAAATACAATCACTTGTAAAAATTGTGGAGCAATTATAGATGTGGCTGAAGAACTGGCTCATGATGTGCGAGAGTCTGTTAGCTTGGAAGAAAGAAGAAAAGCTAAGGCGGAAATAGAGAAACTTCAAACAGAAATGAGAAATAAATTTTTAGAAGATAAAGAAAAGATTAAAGAAGATGAAAGACTAAGATTTCAAGATGAACATAAACTTAAAGATTTGGAGAATTTTAAAAAAATGCAGGATGTTTTAAAAGCTAATGAAGAATTAAAAAGAAAACTTGAGCAAGGGTCACAACAAACACAAGGAGAAAGTTTAGAATTAACACTTGAACAAGAATTAAAAAAAGAATTTCCACAAGATACTATCTCTGAAGTTAAAAAAGGGGTTAGAGGTGCTGATTTATTACAAGAGGTTGTTGATAAATTAAATAGAAATTGTGGGACAATAATTTGGGAGAGTAAAAATGCAAAATGGTCGGATACTTGGATCTCTAAACTTAAAGAAGACCAAAGACAATCCAAATCAGACTTGGCAGTTTTAGTAACTGTAGATCTTCCTAAAGACATCAAAACCTATAACTTTAGAAATGGAATTTGGATTTGCAGTCATAAGTTCTTTGTTCCGCTTGCAATAGCTTTAAGATTTAATTTAGTTAACATCTATTTTGAAAAACAAAACGCAGTAAATATAGATAGCAAAATGAAAGTACTTTATGAATATTTAACAGGTAATGAATTTAAACTTAGAGTTGAGGGAATTGTTGAAAGCTTTGGAGTATTACAAGATGATATAGAAAAAGAAAAAAGATGGTTTGCAGGAAAATGGGCAAGACAGGAAAAAGAAATAAGAAAAGTGATTGATCATACACATGGAATGTATGGAGATCTTCAAGGAGTAACAGGCAGAGCCTTGCCTGAAATAAAATCTTTGGAAGAATAAGAGCAGGATACGAGGGTCGCACTCGTTTCTCTACCTTGGGAAGGTAGCGTTAGGCTGTTTAACTAATCCTGCGTTTCGTTTTTCTCAACGTAAACTTAGGATTATTATATCATCTACCTAGATAGTACTAAAATATTTCCAGGATGAATGATATTGGGATTAATCAGCTGGTTTTCACGAGCTATTTTCACCCAGCTATAGCCATCACCATAAGCACGAACAGCAACACTCCAAAGCGAATCACCTTTAACCACTTCATAGGTTGTCGATGATATAGCTTCAGTTTCTTCTTGTTGTTCTAGATCTGGAATAGTCAATTCCTGTCCTTCTTTAATAATACTTGCATTAGCCAGTTTATTTTCAGTTGCGATGTCTGTCCACTTAAACCCATCACCATAATATTTCACGGATATGTTCCAAAGATTTTCACCCCTTGCAACTGTATGAGTTTTTTGAACCAATTCTACAGAATTAGATTGATCTAATAATTCTTGTGGAACAGTTCCTTTTGCATTTCTTATATATTTAATAACTAAGCTTCCTACAATTACTATAACTAAAGCACCCAAAACCATAGAAATTGTTGATTCATTAAGTTTTATTGCTTTTAAGATTTTTTTAAGATCCAATTTGTTTCACCCCTTTTTCTTCAGGGCAGAAGTAATTTGCAATTTAAACCAGAAGCTACCTGAAGTCAAGAGGATTATTTTCAGTAAAAGATATAGACTTAGTTATTAACATGAATGTGAATCTGGAATATGTTCCAATACCTGCGGCTGGTGATGAAACGATAGACCAGGCTATCGATAAATGGCTAAAGCAAATTAGAAACATGGCTCAGATACATGACTCTGATTTAATTAAATCAGATGATCAATTAGTCTTACCTGAAGAAACAGATAAAATCCCCACACCATTGTAAATTTTTAATAGTGAGTGTAATCGAACTACGAGTTTAGAACACTTAATTTAATATGGTATATTAAATCCGCCAAAATCTTCCAAATGCGGCATTTAATTCACTCTGTTTTAATTCGAATTGCCTTCTTAAATTTTCGTCAATTAAATTAACAACAACACTCCCAGTGGCCATGGATGATATGGGGTTCGTTTCACCAATAGTTCTACCATTTACTTCGATTCTAAACACATTATGCTTGGCTCCACCACTATGACCAAGTTCGAAATGGTGATCCCCACAAAGGTCAATCAAGTTTCCTTCAACGGCGGGTAAAGAATAATTAGAACTCATCGTATTTAATTTAAGCGAACCTGTTAGTGGTTTTTCTAACGCAATAGCTCCGCAATCACGACAGTAGGCAGACCCACTGTCAAACGTAAAAAAATCTGGATACACAAAATTTCCGAACTGTTGAGGCATGATGAGTCTGATTATAATTCCAAATTTTCAGAATTGCAAATATATGTATAGGTTCCCAACATATTCGACATTCCTCCTTCCTGTATAAGATAGTTGGTAGGTGTCATGTTGTTTAAAGATTCATGCTCTCTTTGGCAATTGTAATATATCAAATATTTAGCAAGTTTTCTG